>ENA-ORHS01000180-ORHS01000180.1-human-gut-metagenome-genome-assembly--contig:-NODE-180-length-7718-cov-4.88595_pt1 | contig 7718 bp, 7 predicted proteins | sample MGYA00243080_ERZ508729 | MGnify/ENA primary metagenome ERZ508729 (study PRJEB26277, sample SAMN04329843) | human gut metagenome | biome: human-associated habitat | host: Homo sapiens | place: USA... | reverse complement strand
ACCGGCGGGCACCGCCACGGAGTCGGCTCGTGCCTCTGCCAGCATTAAGCGTTCCTTGGCCGTGGCCTTATTGCTTGCCTGCCTCGTCAGACCCAGCAGCGCCACCAGCGCGTCCAGTGCCTCGCCGGTGCTGGTTTTCAAAAGCTCTGCCTGTCCCTTAATGTCTGCGTACTGCATGGTTTGATATTCGATCAGGGCAAACGCTTTCAGCAGCAGGGTCTTGGCGTCAGCCTCCCCAAGCACCAGTTCCTTGCCGGTCTGCTCCCGGTAAATCCGGGCATACTCGGCCTTTAACTGCTCCTCGGTTTCCTGCAAGGTCATGTTTTCAATAAAACTGATCTGTGGCACATTCGCCAGTTCACTGATATTAGACAAGATCAATCACCACCTTTGGGGTCATGTTGCCGTCGTGGGCTTTGCTGTCCGTCCATTCAACGCGCACCACCCGCGCCCTCGGCTCATACATTTTGGTTTTGCGCACATACTCCGCCGCAAGCAGCGCTTGGGCGCTCTCCTGCGGGTAGTCGGTTGTGCTTATGTCAATGCCAAAATCCCGGTCTAAAGCCTGCTCCCCGGTGTGGGTTCCATACAGCACTTGCAGGTTGCGGTAAACCTCCTGCGCCGTGCTGTCGTTCACCGTACCGGCGGCAATCTCAATAACCGGGCTGTCTGCCAAAATCACACCCAGCCCTCCTTACAGGTATTCTTCAATGGTCAGGCTCACTTTACATTCCACCAACACACCGCCTTGCAGCACGGCGTCCCATGTTTCGCTTATGTCCGTGATCTTGAACGGGTAGGGCGAAAGCGGAACCCCGCCCACCACAAACCAGTCCGCGGCGCTGCTCTCCGCCATACGCTGGAAATAATCAAGCGTACTGCGCGGGGGCACACCGTCCTGCGCCCGCAGTAAAAGGTCGAACGTATAGCTTTTCAGTTTCGGGCCTACCCACTCGCTGCGGGCCTTTCCGCCCACGACTTCGTGTGTTGCCCAGTCGCTCCCCGTGCTGCCTTTCAGGTTGCTTGGGGTAAAAATCTTTGTGTGGCTCACGGTGAACACGCGTCCCATAAAACTGCCTATTGCCATCTGGCACCTCCTTACGGTAACGGCTGGCTGCTCTCGCTGCCCGGCGCGGCGCTGGTGTGCTTGTGCTGTACAAGGCTGATACTCTGCACTTTCACATCACCGCTGGCACCCTCGGCGTTCAAGATCGGCGCACTCACTTCAACCTTTGTCGGGCTGGTAATTCTTATGTCGCCGCCCGCGCTGATCGTAATGCTGGCCCCGTTTATGTTAAGGGTCACATCCCCGGTCACATTGCGGGTCACGGTGCCCGTTATGGTCTGCTATACATCCCCGGTCACGGTTTGCTCCAAGTTGCCCGTCAGGGTCTGCTTTACATCCCCGGTCACTTCCTGCTCCACATCGTCAAGGTATTCTTGCTTCGTGGTGCCCTTGCGCTTTTCCTCGCTGTCGCCGCCAATATTAAACTTGAAGTCACCGCCCGCCGATATGCTCATAGCGCCGGTGGCCTCCAAGCTCATAAAGGTGCCCGCTTCAATGGCTACGGTGGTTCCGGCCACAATGCCCATGCCTGTTTTGGCCTGTATGCTGGCGCTGGCACCGCTGCTTTTTAGCTGCAACTGCCCGCCCGCAATCACGCTTACCGGGCCTTTTGCCTCGTCGAAAATTTCACCGTTGCAGGTGCGCCCGGTGCGCTTGTCCACATACTGCGTGTACACGCCGGTGTTCTCGTCGTACCTGCTGTACGCCTGCCCCTTGCGGCTGGTGCCGTATTCCTTGCGGTACAGGCCCTTGTACCCCTCCGCCGGTTTGTTGGTTTTGTTCCAAACTGTGCCGGTGGTGGTGCCCGCCGCCGTGCCGTTGCTGTTGTGGGCAACGCTCACAACCTGCCCCACGCAGGGCATTTTGTATTCGCCGTTGCTCATGGCGTTTATCTGCCGTGTCACGCTCTTGCCCCGGTCAAAGTAGGTCACTTCGTAAGTTCCGGCCTCGTAGTCAATGGCACTCACGCGCCCGGTTCTGTTGGTGCTTGCCAATGCTGCGCCTCCTCACTTCGTCGTAATCCCGCCGCCGTTGCAATAGCTGGCTGGCACCCAGCCGGTAACATTCTTGCCCACGGGCAGCTTGCCGCACCTTGCGGCGGTGTTGGTAATGCGGTATCGGTTATTCACCAAAATACCGTCATAGAAATAGAATGTGCCGCTCTTGTAGCAGCTCGGCTTCGGGGCAACGCTTGTGTAATAGAACGGTGCCTTGGTCAGCGTCACCGCCGCGCCCGCCGTTGCGCCCGCCGCCGCGCTGGCCGCATTGGCCGCCGGGCTGGTGGTTTCGTAGGCGCTGTTGTAGCTTTCGCTGCTGCTATCCTCGCTTTGGTGGTATTCGATATGTCCGCCCACATCCCAGTAATGGAACGGGTCAAAAATACCGCTGCACTCAAAGCTTGTCACAAAGCCGCCGCTCTTGGTGTACTTGTGCGTCACCTTGTCCACAAAGTATTTGCCGTTGATTCCTCCGTTCAGGCCATCCCCGTACCCGGTCAGGCGTAGGTTGTTTCCGGCGCTCACGCCCCAGTTGCCCATAACGGAAAATTTCAGCTTCACCCTGCCGTGGTTAGCATTGTTGATCTCGGCGCAAAGCTGTACGCTTGCGTCAAAAACGCTGGTGGCGCGGCGGTTCACATTCTTGGTGTGGTTTCCGCCGCCCACGCTGCACACAATGTCCAAATCCTTGTCAGCGTCAGTGTAGGTAAAATAGCCGCCGGTATAGGTGCCGGACAGGGTCGTGTTGTAACTCAAACTGCCGGGTATAATGTTCGTGCGGTCAAAGTCCTGTACAGCCCGCTTGCCCTTGTAGCGCTCCCGGTCATATACCCACAGCCGCTTTGCGTACACTTTCAAAATCAGGCCGTAGTTTTTGCAAAGGGTGTTGTAGTAGCTGCTGTCGGTGCCGTACTGTTCGTCGCACTCTATGTCGTAATCGTCTGCGTCATAGGTGAACGCCAGTCCGTACCGCCCGGCAATGCTTTCCCCAATTCGCTTTATGGAGGTGTTCTTCCAAATGGTTTCCCGCTCCAACTCGCTAAAATCAGTATCGCTCGGCTTGCTCACGCCGCCCACCTGTAAAGTGGTCGGCGCGTCTTGGTAAGCCACATCGTCAAGGATAAATAGCCCGCACTCCATCACATGGGTGTCACCGGGGCCGTTCCAATCCCGCCCGATAATGCGCGGGCGCAGGGTCGCGCCCTCCTCCGGCAGCCAGCCGTGCAGCCATTTACTGTCCTGTGCGTCCAGCGTAATGTCTATGCTGTCGCTGTCGTCGGCGGCATTGTCAACATAGGTCAGGCTCTCGATCTCCGCGCCTACCTGCCCGGCAAAGGGGGCATTGTTGTAGGTTACATCCAATTCAACCCGTCTGCCGTTATTCATAGCTTGCCTCGTACTTCCACGGTGGCAGCAGTCCGTCGCGCTCCTCCTCCAAAACCGGGGTGGCAAGCACCACCCCGGCCCCGAAAAGGAATGTGTCGATCTGCTGCGGGTTGGCCGCCATCAGAATGTCCGCATGGTATTCACTGCCGTACACCTGTTTTGCGATCACATCCCAAGTGTCACCGCTCTTTGTTGTGTATGCCATATCGTTTCTCCTGTCAGTAGGCCGTCCGCGCCTTTCGGCGCATCATTTGTTCGTACCACATTTCAAACCGCTGTTGGGCATCGTTCAGCACGCTTTCCAGCACAGCCCGGTCAGCGTTTCCCTGCACGACGATCTGCGGTGCAAATACAACCTGCCCGCCGCCGTCCGGGGTTCCGCCGCCGCCCTGCTCTGGCTGCGGCTTGCCGGTGTCGATCTCTTGCAGCTCCACGGCGTTGTTACCCTGCGTCGCGTCAAGGGTCGCCAGCTCCACCGCACCGCCGCCGTCGGCATACGGTACGCCCGCTGCCACGGCGGCCTGCTCTCCGCTTACCCCCAGCATACGGCCCGCCTGCGTCCAAGTGTTGATGTTGGCGCTGCGTACTCCGCGCTGGAAACTGATTACCGCCTCGGTTCCGGCTTCACCGGCGATAGAAACACCGTCCGTAAAGCCGCCCTTTGCCAACATGGGCAAGGCTGGGATATTGATGGAAAAACTCTTGCCGCCAAGTATGGGCACCCATTCCGGGATAGTCAGGCCCAAACCGTTAATGCCGGAAATTGCCTTGTTGATGATTGCAATAACGGCGTTCAGCGGCGTTTTGCACAGCGCCACCAGTCCGTCTAAAGCAGAACCGACAATCTGCTTGATTCCTTCCCACGCTTGGCTCCAACTGCCGGAGAACACCCCGGTAATAAAAGTAATCAAACCTTGGAAGATTCCCTGAATTGCACTCATAACTGCGCTGATTCCTGCGCTGAACGCTTCAAACCCGGCCAGCAGTGCGGGCACAACCACGCTGCCAATGGTCATAATCACGGTAATAATGCCCTGTATGATCGGCATTGCCGCTTGAATGGCGCTGCCAATGATCTGCATACCCGTCATAACCGCACTGCCAAGGTTTGTAATTATGCTGGCTATCGTCGGCGCTGCCGCCGTAAAGGTCTGCAAAATAATGGGCAGCACTGTACCCGTGATAAAGGTAAATACATCCTGTATGATCGGCTTGACCGTGCCCGTCGCAAAGGTCACGATTTGCCCAACCACACCCATGATGGATTGCAGGATAGTCACCACGCCGCCAAATGCCGCGCCTGCGTTCTCGCCAAACAGGTTTGTGATCGTGTTCTGCAAGGGGGCCAACGCAGCGGCCACGCCACCCTCGCTGAAAAGCCCCGTCACAAAGTCGGCCACGCCTTGCAGCTTGCCGGTGAACACATCAAATACCTGCCCGCCGGTTTCACCAAACACATTCACGACTATGCCGCGTATGTCCTCCAAGTGGTCGCCCAAAATGCTTACCACGGCAATAATGCCGCTGATCGCAGCAATTACCGGGGCTGCCCCGGCAAACAGGCTGCCAAAGCCGCCCGCCACCGGCCCCCAAACGCTGCCCAGCAGTCCGGCCCCGGCCCCGGCAAAGTTGCCCAGCGCACCCAAGGCGTTAGAGCCAACGCTCACCACGCCCTTTGCCACGCCGCCAACCTTGCCCGCCGCGCCGCCGATTGCCTGCCCCACGCCGCTGTTCGCTACGGTGGAGATCACATTCCCGGCTTTACCGGCCACCCAGCCAGCACCGTTCTGTGCAAGCCCCTTGGCACCGCTCACAAGGTTTGTCAGGCCCAAGCCCTCCGGCCCTGCAATGCCCGCAAGGATTTCTTTGCTCACACCAATGGTGCCCTTGCCGAAACCTACGATCTTGCTGCCGATGGTGGTATTCGCCACATTCCCGGCTGCCGCACGGATTCCGCCAAAATACTGCCCTATTGGGCTGCTCGTCACAGCGTTCTTTGCCATACCCAGCAGTCCGCCGCCCTGCTTTGCGTCGGTGATCTGCCCGGCCACGCCCATAAGGCCCTGCATAAACTTGTAGTCGGTGCCCTTTTGGTTGGTCAGCGTTCCACGGTTTTTAATGCCAAAGTAAGCACCAATGGCGCTGTTCTCCAACCGCTGCAAAAAGCTGCCGCTCCCGTTGCTGGTAACGGCACCCCACTGCGTCCGTGTCATGTTGGAGTTTGCCATTGTCGCGCCAACGCCTGCGGCCTCGGCCACATTGCTGATCGTGCCAACGGCATTGCCCGCAAACTTCTGTCCGCCGGTGAACAGGCTGCCCACCGCGCCCAGCAGGCCGCCGCTTCTCTTGCTGCCGCCCGCCGCCGCGCCAAGCCCGCCGTTCTCACCAAACAGCAGGCTCCCGGCTCCCTCCAAAATGTTTCCGGCCAGCGGTGCAAACTTCATGGCCGCAAAGGTTCCGGCCATCCCGCCAAGGATTCCGGCCACCTGCGGCCCGTTGTCTGCTACATAGTCCAGCGCCTTTTGCACATAGGGCAGGGCTGCTTGCAGTGCGTCGCCCAGCTTGGAAATACCGGCGCTCAACAGGTCGGCCAGCGTTCCGGCCAGTGTTTGCAGCTGCGGCATATCCTTACGCACACCGTTCATCAGGTCGATCACAGCCAGCGACAAGGTTTTCTTCACGGGCAAAAACTCCGTGCCAATGTCCTGCTTTAGCGCTGTCACGGAGTTTTTCACCATCGTGTCAATGCTTTCGCTGGTGCTGGCCTGAATAATAAACTCCCGCTCCATACTGCCGGTGTACAGGCTTGGGTCGCTCACCATTGCAAGCGCCTTTTCGTAAGCGCCTAAATTGTTTGTGATCTTTGCGCCGCCCTCAATGGCCCACTGCCCAAACAGGGTGCTAAGTGCAGCAACCTTGCGTTCGTCCGGCATATCCTGCAAAGCGGTAAAAACTTCTTTCAAAGTGCCCACGCCGTCGGTCTGCATACTCTTGGCTATGCCCTCGGCGGTAAAGCCCAGCTCCTCCCACATTTCCTTTTGGGCCTTGGTAGCGTTGCTGCCCTTGCTCAAATTGGTGTAAATGCGGGAAATGCTCGTGCCTACCCGGTCAGTGGCAACGCCGGTAGCCTGCATGGCCGTTGCCATAGCGGCAGTAGCCGCCGGGTCAACGCCTGCAATCTGGCCCATCGACGCCGCTCTGTTCACGCTCTGTGCAATTTCTCCTGCCGTGGTTGCGTTATGGGCACCAAGGTAGTTGATTTGGTCTAACAGGGTCATAACCTGTTTGTGGTCAAAGTTGAAGCTGGCCTCCCACTTTGCCACATAGTTACCGGCGGTTTGGGCGTCCAAGTCCATTGCCGTTGCGATCACAGCAGTATCACGCAGCTACCCCGTTGTTAGCTGCTGGCCTACCCCAATGCCCGATTGTCCCAGCGCGGCGCTCATGGCCGTTAGCTGGTCGGTGGTTCGCGGTATCTCGGTACTAAGGTCTTGAATGTAGGTTTTCAGTGCGCCGTAGTTCTGCTTAAAGGTCTTGCCGTTGTCGGCAATCGCGTCACTCACCGCACCGCTGGCGTCCGCCAATCCGTCCACATAGCGCACCACGGGGGCCATGGCGCTTTCAAGCGCCTGTGCCTCCTTGGTGCAGCCCGCAATGCCCACCGCTGCGGCGGTGGCAACCGCGCCCATAGTGGCAAGGCCGACGGTGCCAATGTTGCTTATGCTCTTGGTTAAACTGCCAATTTTGCTTTGTGTACCGTTGATCGCCGCCGTCAGGCTTTTGTCCATCCGGCCCGCAATCTTGATACTAAGCTCTAATGTTTTGCTCGTCGCCATTCCTCCGCCACCTCGTCGTTCAGCTTGGCGAACTCACGGGTCGGCAAATTCAGGTAAAAATCAACTCCTGTCCGCGTCACAGCGGCAAGGCGTATGGCGGTCTTGCGTAATGCTTTCGCACCGCCCTTTACTCGAAAAAACCCGCGTCGTTCACGGCGTTTTTAATTTTCAGCACTTCGTACAGCGGCAGCCCGGTAAAGAACTCCTCCGGCAAGCCCGTTGCCATTCCGGCAAGGATACAGGCGTACAGGTAGTTGTAGCTGGTATCCGTCACCATAAAGCCCGCGCGGGTCAGGCGGTTTTCCGCTGCGCTCTCGTTCAGGCTGTTCAGGTCGGCAACGCCGTTCAGGTCAATCTCCGTGTACTGCTTGCCCTCAAAAACATAAGACATAGACAGCCCCAAAATGTGGGAAACAGTGTTCGTAAACAAAT
>ENA-ORHS01000177-ORHS01000177.1-human-gut-metagenome-genome-assembly--contig:-NODE-177-length-7820-cov-4.4237_pt1 | contig 7820 bp, 10 predicted proteins | sample MGYA00243080_ERZ508729 | MGnify/ENA primary metagenome ERZ508729 (study PRJEB26277, sample SAMN04329843) | human gut metagenome | biome: human-associated habitat | host: Homo sapiens | place: USA... | reverse complement strand
GGGAATTTTGCAGTAAATAGACTTGCTGCTTCTTATATCCAAATCGGGTAAAACGCGTGAAATCGTGGAACTGACCGATTTGGCTGGTCGTTTGAATCCGTCGTTGAAGAAGATTGTCATTACCGGAAATCCGGAAAGTCCGCTTGCTGAAGCTGCGGATATCTGTCTTGCTACCGGACATCCGGACGAGGTTTGTCCGTTGGGTATGACTCCTACTACTTCTACTACCATCATGACTGTTATCGGAGATATACTGGTGGTAGAAACTATGAAGCAGACAGGATTTACTATTGAAGAATATAGCAAGCGCCAGCATGGAGGTTATCTGGGCGAGCGTTCCCGTGCGTTGAGTAAATAAACAGATTTTTGCTTATGAGAAAGGTTATCGGTATAGGGGAAACGATTCTTGATATTCTGTTCCGCGACGGACAGCCACAGGCGGCTGTCCCGGGCGGCTCTGTTTACAACGCTGTAATTTCACTGGGAAGAATGGGACAGAATGTTACTTTTATCAGTGAAACGGGAAACGACCGTGTGGGAGAGATGATTCTGGCAAACATGCGCGAAAACGGAGTTGATACGGCAAATGTGAATGTCTTTCCGGAGGGAAAGTCGCCGGTGTCGCTGGCTTTTCTGAACGAACGGAATGATGCCGAGTATATTTTCTATAAAGATTATCCTCGCCAGAGGCTGGAAGTAAATATGCCTGAAATATCGAGTGATGATATTATCATGATCGGTTCTTATTTTGCTATTACTCCTGTGTTGCGTGATAAAGTAAAAGAGTTGCTTGACCGTGCTCATGATGCAGGCGCAATCATATATTATGACGTCAACTTCCGCAGTACGCATGCTAATGAGGCTATTAAGTTGATGCCTACTATTATAGAGAATTTTGAGTATGCCGATATCTTAAGGGGTTCGACAGAAGATTTTCAGAATATGTTCCGTCAGCCGGATGCTGACAAGGTGTACAGCAATCATGTAGGATTCTACTGTCCGAACTTTATCTGTACCGATGCTGATGGTGATGTCCGTTTGCGTACGAAACATGTATGTAAGGATTATCCGGTGACTCCGCTGAAAGCGGTAAGTACCATTGGGGCTGGCGATAATTTTAATGCAGGTGTGGTATACGGGTTGCTGAAATATCGTGTCCGTCGGGCTGATCTTGCCGAACTGACGGAAGCGGATTGGGATGCAATCATCCGCTGCGGAATGGATTTCAGTGCAGACGTGTGTAAGAGTGTAAGTAATTCTGTATCAAAGGAATTTGCGGAGTCTTACCGCTAATGCTGAAGTGCCTCAAAAGCTTCATGTAAAATACTTGATTTTTTGTACAAATTTTAAAAATATGTCGAGAAGTTTTTCCTGATTTCTCGGCATATTTTTCGTGTGCCTTCACGTACTTGACAAAACATGCTTCCAGGAAGATATGTTTTGTCAGGTGCATGAAGGGTTAAACACTAGAATTTTTCTTCATTTTCGGCTATCAGTTTCTTTATGCCTTGTTGGAAAGCGATGAATCCTCCACCTAATACACGGCCTTTATCATAGAAAACAGCCGACTGTCCTGGAGTGATGGCTGAAGCTTCAGCCTTGAATTTTACAAGGAGGTGTCCTTCATCCAGTAAGATAACCTGACAAGGAATAGGGCGACTACGGTAGCGGATTCGTACGGACAGGTCGGGGCATTCCAGCAATTCCTGTAAATCTATTACATTTATATCTTCTACAAGCATATACTCGGCTTTCAACTGTTCGGCATCTCCCAGCATGACTGTGTTTTTGGCAGGGTTGATTTTCAGAACATACGCCGGACGTCCGAGTGCGATTTCCAGTCCTTTGCGCTGTCCGATAGTATAATAGGCGAAACCTTTGTGCTGACCTAACTTCAGTCCTTTGCTGTCGACAAACCATCCTGTTCCGATTCGTTCGTCGATATCCGGACAGTGTTCTCTCAAAAAGTCCCGGTAATCTTTATCGATGAAACAGACTTCCATGCTTTCTCCTCCTTTGGCTTTGGCTTCAAAGCCTTTTTCTGCGAGGTAAGCCCTTACCTCGGTTTTGGTCATTCCTCCTAATGGGAACACCATACGTTTCAATATCTCTTGTGGAAGTTTCCATAGAAAATATGACTGGTCTTTTGTCGGATCATCACCGGTTACTATATATCGGTGCTCCTTTCTGTCTTCCAGTCGGCAGTAATGTCCTGTGGCAATCTGTGCACAGCCGGTACGGTCGGCCCATTCGCATAAGATGCGTTCCTTAAACAGCGGGTTACACATGACGCAAGGATTGGGAGTGCGTCCTTTCATGTATTCGTCGATAAAATATTGTACGATGACATTGCGGAATTCCTCGCGGACATCGGCAACATGATGTTCTATACCCAGACGTTCGGCTAGAGCCTTTGCTTCTAATATTTCGTCGGGTTGCTCTTGTTCCGGAGTTGAAAAGTGGGAAGGTATATCCCAGGTTCTCATAGTCACACCTACAACTTCATAACCTTGTTCTTGTAGCATAATGCAGGTAGCGGAACTGTCAATTCCTCCACTCATTCCTACTAGTATTCGTTTCTCTTTTTCCATGTTGTAAAATCTGCCGTTTGTATAAGACGAAATATTAACTTCTTTTTTATAGAAAAAGTTCAGGCTGACGTGGTGTGCTGAATTTCTCGTGTAAAATAGCTGTAAACGGAGTGTTATAGATACGGGCTCCGTTAGGACATTCTTTTACACAGGCACAACAGCGTATACAGCGGTTTACATCTGTTTCGATATGGCTGCCGTCGTCGCTGATACGAATGGCATGGGTAGGACATACCTCTATACATTCTCCACAAACAAAGCAATCTTCATTGCAGACTGGAGCTGATGGTCTGGAAGCCTGTATCAGTTTATAAGGAGAAGTACCTTTTATAAAAAAAGATCCAATCAGCATAGACAATTTATCCCCCATAGCTTTTAACCGGCATCCTGCTTGCAGGGAAGGGGTCAGTGTGCTTAATGCTTCTGAATTCTGCATTGCTTTTTCCAGTTTTTTCAAACTGTCGGCTCCGAATGTGCGGGCTGTTTGTAAATCGGTCGCATTGGGGCGTCCGGCTGCAACAGGCATTTCGGCTGTGCTGTAACTGTGTTCTCCGATAAATGCTCCTGCCGAGAGAGGAGTGAATCCCAATGATGCTACTGTGTCACGCAGTTCCAACAGGGCATCTTCATAGTCGCGGTTACCATATACCACTACGACGATTGCCGGGGAGTTGTTACCTTTCAGGCGCTTGATGCGTTGTAAGGCAACCGGAGCAACACGTCCGCCATATACAGGTGCAGCAATGACTGTAAGTGAATCGTTTATTTCGATAGGTGAGTCACTTTCATCGAGTGTCAGGTCGGTTTCAATTCTTCTTCCCATACCAATTCCTTCGCCAATAGCACGTGCTATTTTAGCAGAAGTATGAGTCGGAGAGAAAAATACCAGATGATTGGTGCTAAATTCGTTCATAGGCTTTAAAGTGAAAAAGTTAGTTGTAGTTCTTGCAAAGATAAAGTTTTTTATATCGTTCTTCACACGATTTATTTGTACTTTTGCATCATTATGGAAGAACAATTCGACATACGTGATTATAAACCTACAGGAAAAGAACGGGATTTCGAGAATGCCCTCCGACCACTACAGTTTGGTGACTTCAGTGGTCAGGATAAGGTAGTCGACAATCTGCGTATCTTTGTCAAGGCAGCCAGGCTTCGTGCTGAAGCGCTTGACCATGTGTTGCTTCATGGTCCTCCCGGATTGGGAAAAACAACATTGAGCAATATTATTGCCAATGAACTGGGGGTTGGATTTAAAGTAACTTCCGGTCCTGTACTTGATAAGCCGGGTGATCTTGCCGGTGTGCTGACAAGTCTTGAACCGAATGATGTATTGTTCATTGATGAAATACATCGTTTGAGCCCGGTGGTGGAGGAGTATTTATATTCGGCAATGGAAGATTACCGGATTGATATCATGATAGACAAAGGTCCGTCGGCACGTAGCATTCAGCTGGACTTGAATCCGTTTACGCTGGTGGGAGCTACTACCCGCAGTGGATTGCTTACCGCTCCGCTCCGTGCGCGTTTCGGAATTAATCTCCATTTGGAATATTACGATGATGCGGTATTGTCGCGTATTATTTTGCGCTCGGCCAGTATCTTGGGGATTACATGTGATGTTGATGCCGCAGGCGAGATTGCTTCGCGCAGGCGTGGTTCTCCCCGTATTGCCAATGCCTTGTTACGTCGTGTACGTGATTTTGCCCAGGTGAAAGGTTCCGGAAGGATTGATGTGGAAATAGCTCGATATGCACTGGAAGCGCTGAATATTGACCGTTACGGACTGGATGAGATAGACAATAAGATACTTTGTACCATTATTGATAAGTTCAAGGGAGGTCCGGTAGGACTGACAACGATTGCTACGGCACTTGGGGAGGATCCCGGAACGTTGGAAGAAGTGTACGAGCCATTCTTGATAAAGGAAGGTTTTCTGAAGCGGACTCCACGCGGACGAGAAGTTACGGAGCTGGCTTATAAGCATCTGGGATGTCGCATATCTAATTCTGTAAATATACTTATTGATGATTTATTTTGGCGTTGTTCATAACAGCGGCACACACTTTTATTTTTTATAGACTATGGCTGGACTGAAATCGTTAGCAAAAGATACGGCTATTTATGGATTGAGCAGCATTGTAGGACGTTTTCTTAACTATCTGCTTGTGCCGCTTTATACAGCAGTAATACCAGCATCGACAGGTGGTTACGGTGTGGTGTCGAATGTGTATGCATATACGGCACTTATCTTGGTCTTTCTGACATTTGGTATGGAAACAGGATTCTTCCGTTTTGCCAATAAGTCGGGTGAACATCCGGAAAAGGTATATGCCAATACGTTGATTTTTGTAGGTGGGCTTTCGCTGATTTTTGTTATACTGTGTATGCTGTTCCTGCATCCCATTTCCTCATTGCTGGAGTATCCCGACCATCCCGATTATATTGCGATGATGGTGCTTGTGGTTGCACTGGATTCATTTCAGTGTATTCCGTTTGCTTATCTGCGATACAAAAAACGTCCGATAAAGTTTGCATCTATCAAGCTGTTCAATATTATTGGTAATATTCTCCTGAATCTTTTCTTCCTCTTGTTGTGTCCGTGGCTGGATGTTCATGCCCATCAGCTGGTTTCATGGTTTTACCGTCCGGAATATCTGGTAGGATATATCTTTGTGTCGAATCTGATCATGTCGCTGGTACAGATGTTTTTCTTCATTCCGGAACTGAGAGGTTTTTCTTATCGTGTGGATAAAGTTCTGCTGAAACAGATGATTTCTTATTCATTCCCGATTTTGGTTTTCGGAGTGGTGGGCATATTGAACCAGACGATTGACAAAATGATTTATCCATTCTTGTTCGATGACCGTCAGGAAGGGTTGGTGCAGCTTGGAATATATAGTGCTACCAGTAAAGTGGCTATGATAATGGCTATGTTTACCCAGGCTTTCCGTTATGCTTACGAACCCTTTGTCTTTGGTAAAAACAAGGAAGGAGATAACCGTAAGATGTATTCGGCAGCAATGAAGTATTTCTTTATCTTCTCCTTACTGGCTTTTCTTGCTGTGATGTTTTATATGGATATACTTCGTTATATGGTAGCGCGTGATTATTGGGAAGGACTGAGTGTAGTAGCTATCGTAATGGGGGCAGAAATATTTAAGGGTATTTATTTTAACTTGTCTTTCTGGTATAAACTGACGGATGAAACACAATGGGGAGCATATTTTTCAATCATCGGATGTGCGGTAATTCTGGCATTGAATATATGGTTGGTTCCGACTTATGGATATGTCGCTTCTGCATGGGCATCAGTGGCCGGTTATGGAGTAATAACCTTGTTGTCTTATATTATCGGACAGAAAAAATATCCGGTCAGCTATCCTTTAAAGGATATGGCTGTTTATCTGATACTGGCTGCTGTTTTATTTGTTCTTTCTCAGGAGGTTATAATATCTAATGTTGGATTAAGATTAGTGTTCCGTACCTTATTATTGTTGATGTTTATCGCCTATATATTAAAAAAAGATTTACCTTTGAAAACAATCCCTTTTGTGAACCGTTTTGTTAAATAAAACACAGTTTTAGGTTATGGAAAGAGATAAAAAATTTATTATCAGGAAGTTTTTTAATGAATATCTGGACTTGAACCGTAGCAAGGAAGATGAACAGGTGACTGTTGATTCCATCCGGAATGGGGTGGAGTTTAAAGGTACAAACTTGTGGGTACTTATTTTTGCTACTTTTATTGCTTCACTTGGGTTGAATGTGAATTCTACGGCGGTAATTATCGGTGGAATGTTGATATCTCCGCTGATGGGACCGATTTTGGGAGTAGGACTTGCTGTCGGGTTGAATGACTTTGAGCTGATGTAACGTTCATTGAAAAGTTATCTGGTGGCAACTTTGTTTAGTGTAACTACCGCAACGATTTATTTTTCATTTACTCCGCTTGATGAAGTTCAGTCGGAGCTGCTTGCGCGTACATCACCTACTATCTATGATGTGTTTATTGCTCTGGTAGGTGGTCTGGCTGGTATTGTAGCATTGGCTACAAAAGAAAAAGGAAACGTGATTCCGGGAGTTGCCATTGCTACGGCGTTGATGCCTCCGCTTTGTACTGCCGGATTTGGACTGGCAACAGGCAACCTGCGTTAGTTCTTGGGTGCGTTTTACCTTTATTTTATTAATTCTGTTTTTATCAGTCTGGCTACTTATATAGGAGTGCGTGTAATGCATTTCCAGCGTAAGCAGTTTGTTGATAAGGTAAGAGAAAAGTTGGTCCGGAAATATATCATCGGTATTGCAATTGCTACCATGTGTCCGGCCGTTTATCTGACATATAACATTGTACGTGAAACGATTTATCATTCTTCTGCTAACAACTTTATTACTTCTGAACTCCAATTTCCGGATTCTCAGATTCTGAATCGTGAAATCTCATTTGACAAACGGGAGATTAAAGTGGTATTTATCGGAAAGGAAGTTTCAGAGGAACAAATACAGAATGCGCGGAATAAACTTGCTGATTATAAGCTGGATCAGACAAAATTGGTCGTTTTTCAGGGAGTTAATGGAGCCGGTGCGATGGATATAGGAAATATCAAGTCGATGGTAATGGAGGATTTTTATAAAAATAGTGAGAAACAGCTTATGTCACAACAGGCTGCACTTGACTCACTGAATCGTTTGTTACCAGATTTTACAGGTTCGAACTTGATGAATGAGAAGATGGGGCAGGAGATTAAGGTTCTTTTCCCATGTATAAAAACAATTTCTGTTTCAAAGAGTCTTCAGCTTCGTGTAGACAGTCTTCGTATGGATACCTTAACTTATGCTTTTGTTGATTGCGACCGGACTCTTTCCAAACAAGAGAAAGAAAAAATGTTGGAATGGCTTCAGGCACGCACAGGAACGAAAAAGCTTCGTCTGGTTGTAGAATAGTAGAAGTATAACTGATATAGAAGCCCGCCCTTGACACACAAGTCAATCGGCGGGCTTTTCAAATATTTATCGTATGAATTTTTATTTTTTGCGCTTACTTCGTTTCGCCCAGCCTTCTTCTGCAAAGTCCGGCTCTTCACCACGCAAAGGACGATTGTCATTTTGGAAGAACTGTTTCCAGTCATCTTTCTTCTTAGGACCACGTGCGGCGGTATAGCCTCGTTCTTCACGGCTAGGTTTATCTATTTTCTTTTCTGCGGATTTGGATTCTTATATCTTGGTTGT
>ENA-ORHS01000175-ORHS01000175.1-human-gut-metagenome-genome-assembly--contig:-NODE-175-length-7969-cov-5.38413_pt1 | contig 7969 bp, 6 predicted proteins | sample MGYA00243080_ERZ508729 | MGnify/ENA primary metagenome ERZ508729 (study PRJEB26277, sample SAMN04329843) | human gut metagenome | biome: human-associated habitat | host: Homo sapiens | place: USA... | reverse complement strand
ATTTTTATGCTTTATAGGCTACCGGAAAGTGAACGGGTATGCTCCGGAATATGTAGTAAGGCTTTTGTTGTTCCTTGTTCAGTTTGTTTTTTATTGACTGTTTCACTACCTTTTGAATAGGAATCAGAATCTACCTTTGTCATTGAGGATTGCTGATTGTAGAAGAGTTTTTCATACTGCTCTTTACGGATGGTAGTATCCCAGCCACCCACTTCTTCTGCTATATGCCTATTGATACCAGTATATGTCAGACTCGCATCTTCATAGCGTTTGAATTTGAAAATAGCGTCGTTCATTAGCGGTGCATTAAACACACCGAGTGAACAGAGCATATTAAAGTTCTCGACACTTAAACCTGTAACTTTTTTGAACAGTCCTGGCTCTAACTGTGTAATGACATCTTTCAGGCATTTTTCACGGTAGTCAGTCAAATACATAAATACGGGAATACGAGTAGCAAACTTTATCAGTTTCTCTTGAATCTGCTTGCGTTTACTCTTCATTTCCTTTTCCTCGTCAGATATTTCCTTTTTCTCCTTTGGGGTTGTATTGAGATTTTCTTTTTTTGCCTTTTTGACGGCCTCGGATTTATTGATGATGGTAGTAAGGTCATTGTTCAGGTTACGAAACCCTTCTATATTCATCAAGGTTTTCATGGCTTCAGGACTCGCAAGCAAACGTTTCAGTGTATCATTATCTACATTTACAAGCAAGGCTGATTCCCACCGTTTTGCCAATAGCGTAGCTGAAGTTCCTGCCAAAGCGATATCCAATATGTCTTGTGCATCAACTTCCTTCATGCTGCTTCCATCATAAGCCAGCACAGGAAGAAATTTTATGAACTCTCCGACTTTCGCCTCTGGATTGGACTCGTTGATATCCAGCCTGCAACTGTAATCAGATATTTGTCGCAAGGCTCTGTCAAGGGCAAAGTCAAAAACATAGCATTCATTTTTCATTATGATACGTATTCCATCCTCATCCTTTACTTCCCATGGACTTTGAACTCTAAAAGCTGCCTGAAAATATGTTTCAGGACTTTTTAAATTTCGTAACATAAATATCCCAGTCCAGGGCTTCACGGTAACACCTGTTGTCAACTTGCCACAAGTCAGTGTTATTGTCTTTGTTGTTAGAGGATCCCCCATATTTGCCAAAACTGGATACAAAGCATCCAAACCAATACCGGCTGCAGCTCCTGCACATACTATTACTTTGTAATCGTGGTAAAATTTGTTTTGCCGTTGAGCCAGCAGATTTGCCATAGCAAAATAAGATGCTACATTAGGCAAAAACCAAAGTGTATGAGAAAGCACATTGAGTAATCGAGTATCGCTGAATGGCATTGGAGGACGTTTATCCTGTCCTAACTTCATATCATCTATACTAGCCGGGAGGTATGAGCCACGAATAAGATTCAGCCATTTCTGTACCTCGTTCTCATATTTGAATCTGGCATTTGCCCCTTTGCCTTCTGCTGTGAAAAATACATTCAGGTCAAACTCATCAAACTCACCTTGCTTTGCTACTTCCTGTATTTCATCAGGCATACGGTAAGTAAGCATTACCATTCGTGGTAGGGCCAGATATGGATTACCACTACCTTTCCATTCTTTTTTGGCTCGCTGCTCGTCAGAATAAGTCCAGTTAAAGATCTGTTCCTCTATAAATTCTCCAGTATTGATGGCTCTGAATGGTGTTCCTGAGAGAAACAGATAATATCGTGTTGAAATAGGAAGCCATGTTTCATTGATGGCATTGCTCGCTTCATCTTTCTGATATTTTTCTGCATCAAAATCTACCTCATTTTCTTCATCTTCCTTTTCAAACAATTCCTTTGCTTTCTCTTTCCAGGCTCCGAAATGATATTCGTCAAATATTACCAAATCCCAATTTGTCGAATGGATAAACTCATTCTTGGTCTTTATACCTCCATTTTCGTTTGTGCCAAGCAAATCTTGAAACGAACCAAAAACAACAATAGGTCTTGATTTATCAGCACGATTAAACTCTTGGTCAATATTCAGGTTATTGTTGCGGGCATCTTTATTGGATATGTACTGCCATCCTTCAAAATCGATATGAGATACAAGGTCTTCTCTCCAAGCCGATTCTACAGCAGGTTTGAATGTAAGGATTAAAATCCGAGACAAGCCCATTTTCTTTGCCAGCTGATAACTGGCAAATGTTTTCCCGAAACGCATTTTAGCATTCCTCAAGAATTATGGGGTGCGATCAGGTTCTTCTTTGAGTGCCTGATCAAAATATTTTTTTGTCTTCTCTACAGCACTAAACTGTTCGGGACGCATCGTGAAATTCTGTGTTCTATTCTCAACATTGTCTAACCCTGTACGAAGGGATAATATAGCTGCTTCAACATCAGATACTGAACATTTGAACCACTCATCGGTTTTGTCAAGAGGATTCAGTCGACGACAACCTTTGCTTTCAAGAATCTTGTGTATATCTTTATCTGTAAAACAAGAACCGTCATTAGCCATTGCTGACTCCACTAATACAATCTCATACTTGATTTTACTCGTGTGCAGCTGTTCCTCAATACGTTCTTTAGCACTACGATCAGTATAGCCGATTTTCAAATATCCTTTGTGTGAATCTACTCCAGGCAATCTATAGGCATATATTGTCGGAGTAACAGCAGGTCGTTGAGGGAAGAAGTTATGTTCCATAATTTACTCTTTACTCCATTGATGTAATCATTGATTCAATAAAATCAATTTCATTTTGGGTTAGATTGTATTTCTCGTAAAGTTCCTTATCAGTCCAAGATTTTGAAAAATCTTGAATCGGGACAAAAGAGTATGTACTTTGAGTCATATTTTTATTTTTTCTAGCGCCGACAAGACATCTGAAAAATTTTGTCTCTATATATGACTTTACATTCTTACACTCTTGTTCACTGTCAAATGGACCAATTCTTAAAAATGTTTCTGTACAAGCAGTATTTTTACCTGCGATTTCAGACTTTCCTAATATTCTGGCTGGAACGGGATAACCTATTTGTCCTGCTGCTCCGTCTGCTTTAGAGATAAATATCTTATATTTATATAGTTCATCTTTGTTTCTTCCAATAAATGATTTATCAATATTCTTATATTGTCTTTTTCCACCTTCTACTCCAAAAACTTTGCATGTATTGATAGCTTTTTTACTTTCAACAAATGGAGATCGGAAATAATACGGATTCCTTGGACTAACAAGTTGAGAAAAACTTTCTTCATTGAAAGATGCAACTTTTCGAATAATTGAAATTACTTCATTATACCTGATAAATACATCTGCACCTTTTTCTAGAAGAGGGCGTTCTGATATGGCTGTAATTTGGTTTTGTGAATGGGAATAAACCTTACATAATCCTTTTTGATCTCGGTCCCATAAGAAGTAGCACACGCCTCCTTCAATGGAAACACCAGGAAAACAATCATTTGCATTTCCAAAATCATGTATTTCTCTGATATGCTCATCATGAAGCATTTCATCTCTAAATTCATCCAAACCTTTTCCCCCTGTAAACCATCTGGAAGGTACAATCATTGTTAGATAACGAGGCTTTAGTTTTTTTGCATTAATTATAAACTTATGATATATTGGCATAGCACTTGAACCTGTCCCGCCTCCATCACTCATTTGATAAGGGGGATTACCTATAATCACGTCAAATTTCATATTGAATACTTTATTTACATCTAAGTTGTGGATAAATTGATAAGCGTGGTTTTCAAGTCCTGTTCCACGATCATATTCATTTTGCGAAGCCCCGCAATAGATACATTTGCCATCTTTCCAGGTATGTTTAATACGTTGGAAAATTATATTTCCTTGAGGTTTTTCTTCAGGAAACTGATATACAGAAAACTCTCCACTCGGATATTTACTACAATAAACGCTTCGACGAGAAAGTAAACTCGTGAGTTCTGTAATAGCAATACCAAAGAGTTGCTTTGAAAATATGTGCTCTATACGTTTTTCAAGATCAGGAATTTGTTTTTCAAGCCCTTTTATCAGTCTTTTTGCTATTTCCCGTAAAAACACACCGCTTTTGCAACAGGGATCAAGAAATGTCGTATCGGGATTTTCAAATAACTCTTGTGGCAGCATATCGATAATCTTGTTAGCCAATTCCGGAGGAGTAAAGACCTCATCATTGCTAAGATTTGCTATACACGATAGTACATCTGGATTATAGGCATTTTGAAACAAACTATTCTCCATAATCCTGAACCTTTTTATAGTGAGTAATATATCTCCTTAAAAATATTCCGCCTTCCTGCTGCTCATCAGCTAAAGAGAAAAGATTTCCTTCTTTACTATTGCCATATAAAAGACTTGACATTGTATAATCGGAACGCTGCATTTGAGTACTGCCTATAAGAGTCCATTCAGAGAACACTATAGGAACAGAGGTATCATTACCTTCATTATCAACACACATTAAAGTCAGTGCATTTCCGTTAATGATATTACGACTGATAATAAATTTTGCAGCCTGACGAGTGTCATCCGAAGATTCTGTTTTGCAAAGGGCTGTATATTCTTCATCCCAGATGGAAAAAAGACGTTTTCGACATGCCAAGACATTATCGTCCATTATGTCTATTCCATATAAACTTCCTATTGCCACTATTGCTTGTCTCTCATAATCACGAGGGCTCTTCTTATATTTTCTTCTTAATTCTGCGAGTTTACGTCTGAGTATGGCAGAAAGGAAATTCCCGTCACCGCAAGCTGGTTCCAGAAATCGGGAATCCGGTCTCAAGCACTCATTTTTTACAAGATCCAACATCGCGTTTACCTCACGCTCTGCTGTGAATACTTCACCTCGTTGTGCTACTCTTTCTTTAGACTTTATCTGATTCATATTCCATCTTACTAAATCCCTCTACGTAAGAGGTAGTATGACAGATGGAATATCCTAGTTATCAGCTGTTATTTAAGTCTCAAAACTCAAATCTGATAAACAATTCTATGTTTTTGAACATTGCAATATGCTTTTATTGGCTCTTAAATAGTAACAGTTGCTATATTTTGAGTAATTTCGCAGTAAATTATGTCTCTCTTACGTAGAATGTGATTGTTTTACTAAACACTTCATATGGTTCTACAAATCATTTAATATCTGTGCGTTGGCTTTGTCCACTACGGAATTATCCAATGAGGCCAGATAAATTTGTGTGGTCGCCTCGGAATCATGTCCCATTCCTTCACTGATAACCGAAATCGGAATGTTCTTGCCTTTGGCTGCGCTTGCCCATGAATGACGGGCACAGTACATGCTCAGAGGAACGGATATATCGGCCAGTCTGGCTATTTCTTTCAGGTTTCGGTTTATTCCGGACATGACATTCCTGTAATGCTTGTGCGTATCCTTAAAAGGATATTTCAATACCGGCAAAAGATAAGGACTGAGACTGTTTTCCGGGTATTTGCCGACAATCTCCTGCATACATTTTTCCCACCTGATGACCAGCTGCTGCCCGGTCTTTCGTCTGCGATAAGATAAAAATCCGTTCTGAAGATCTTTCTTTTTTAAGTGAGCCATATCTACGAACGACATGCCACGGGTATAGAAACTGAACAGGAACATGTCCCTTGCAAATTCCAGATTAGGCTGTAAGGACAGATCCAGATTCTTCATACGCTTGATGGCGGATAAGGGAACGGCACGCTTGACGGTCTTGTCCACTCCCGTATAGACATGCCTGAAAGGATTGCGCTGTTCCATCAGTCCCTTTTCCAGAGCACGGTTATATACCGCCCGAAGGATACGCATGTAGAATGAACTGGTATTCCTTACGGCCCCTTTTCCATGAAGGTAGGCTTCATAAAGCTGCATCAGGTCCGAATCGATTTCGGACAGCAGAACATCCCTGTCCCTTCTGAACTGCATGAAACTTTTCAGAGTGCAGGTATAATTTTCAGCTGTGCGTATCTTGCCCATCTGTTTGAGACGGGCTATGATGCCTTGCATGAAGTTGAAAAGCGACTGTCCCTCTGTATTGCTTTGAAAAGAAGCGACAATATCATCTGCTGTATATCCGGCTTTCCGGTTATCCAATTGGTGGACAATCATGTCCAGCCGCTTCATGTCCCATTCCATGCGTTCCTGCAAGGAAAGGAGCAGATTGCCTCGTTCCGAACGATCGACAATAATGCAGTTCTCCTCTTCGTTCCATTCGTTAGTAAATATCCGGTAATCCGTCTTTAACTGACGGATTACGCGGTTCTGGATAATCTGATAAGAGATTGTACCGTCCTTTCGATCAATGGTGGATGACCTGTATTTCACTTTTACACTGGCCATGGGCGTACTTTTTGGGTGCGTCCGTAATAGACTTGTCCTTGATGGACTTCGCCTTGCTGTCCAGTTCTCTCGCGGCCTGTTCCTTCAGCCGTGCCTGCTCGGTCAGGGTGGCCTTTCTCCGTACCGCTTCCTCGTAGGCTTCCACGTCCTCACGCATCTGTTTTATCCGTTCGTTGTTCCGGTTCGGCCCGAAGAGGTTCTCAAGTTCCAAAAGTTGTTCTGGGGTAGCCTCTCCTTTCATCTTGACATAACGGTACTTCAGATCATTATCGGCCTGCTCGTTATCTGTTCTTGCCGAAAAATAGAGCGCCACGGACAGGGCCACGATTGCCGCAAACATTACGGAAAAACTCCCAAGAATGTACGGGGATTCCAAGCTCAGGCTGAAATGATGGTTGATGTTGCTTGTCTTAACGGCATTTTTTCTGATTGTGTCATTGGTCTCACAAAACAGGGTTTCCATTTTCTCCTGGTTCTGCTGCTGTTCATTACGCATTTCCGACAAGACCTGTCCAAGTCTTTCCTGTGACGAGTTTTTCCTGTCCATGGAAACCATATCGTTCTTGATGGCGGCAAGGCCTTCGTACACGCGAGCCAACAATTTGCGAAATGTCTCATGACCATTCCGGACTTCATTCAGCACGGACTCATCCTGCGTGTTATTAACTGTCGGGCTGTTGCCTTCCGGCAAGGGGACGGACAGCCCGTTGATTTTGTTCTCGATTCTTTCCAGGCATCCGAAGATGCTCTCGATATATTCTTCCATTTTCATATTCCAGCAATTTTAATGTTCATGAATAATTTGAATGGGAAAGGACGGACTACAATCCGAAACCTTTCCTTTTTTGTCTCTTTTTCCTGCGTCTGCGCAAGAGTTCTTCCTGAGATAACGGCTCTTCGGGAGCGGTGCCGCTTGTCGGGCTGAACAGTCCCGGTCCCGTACTTTCGAGAAGATGGCCTCCGTCCGGTATCCTTTGCTGCACCTTACGTTCGGATTCCTGTTGGGATTCCGAAGTCTTCCAGCCCAACCGGGCATTCAGTCTGGCAAAGCTGAACTCCCGGCTGATTTGTGAAGCCTTGAAGGTCTGCCCGTCCTTAGTGAACCGGATTCCCTGTATGTCCTCCGGCCTTTTTATCTCTCGGGTACGCTTTACAAATTCCAGCCTGATGCCCCGGCGAAGCAGATAATCGTTGAACTCTTTCCATGTTCCGGAGTGCTTCAAAGCCGCCTTGACGGCATCGAAGATTTCGTATTTTACACGTTCCGAAGCATGGAGTTTCTCCACGTTAGTCTTGCCCTTGCCCTCGGCGTATGTCAGCCCGTACTTGTCCTTAAGCAGTTTCGTGGCGATTTCATTACGCTTGTAATCGCTTTGGGAAGAGATTACCTTGCCGTCATACCCGATGCGGTTGTAGACCAGATGGCAGTGCGGATTGTCCGTGTTATGGTGTCTTACCAGGATGAATTGGGTGTTCCTTATACCCATCAGCTCCATGTATTCCCGGGCTATTTTAGCCATAAACTCATCCGTCAGCAGTGCCTTGTCCTCCGGCTTGAAGCTCAATGCGATGTGCCCGACAGGCTGTCTGATCTTCGGATTAAGCTCACGCTGGGAGTTGAAACTGGCCGTTATTTCCCGGATATTT
>ENA-ORHS01000174-ORHS01000174.1-human-gut-metagenome-genome-assembly--contig:-NODE-174-length-7987-cov-6.84203_pt1 | contig 7987 bp, 9 predicted proteins | sample MGYA00243080_ERZ508729 | MGnify/ENA primary metagenome ERZ508729 (study PRJEB26277, sample SAMN04329843) | human gut metagenome | biome: human-associated habitat | host: Homo sapiens | place: USA... | reverse complement strand
GGCTTTGTCAGCTACGTTCTCACTATCAGCGGTCTAGTGAATACCGGACGGCGAGGCTCACAAGGGCTTTACTACGTCTGTACGCCGGTTTCAAAGGCGAATGCACAGCCCGGTGATCTCATCTTTTTCGTCGGGACGTATGACACCCTCGGCGTGTCCCACGTCGGCATCTATGTTGGTGATGGGGTCATGATCCATTGCGGCGATCCCATTCAGTACACATCCATCAACTCTTCCTACTGGCAGCAGCATTTCTACGCCTTCGGAAGACCCGCCTATTAAAAGAAAGGAGTTTTGCATGAATCCCAAGTATCAGAAAGTCCTCTCCGACATTGAGAAGGCTGAAAAGAAGAAGTCCGAAATCGAAGGTCAGCTCAAGGAGCTGTACGACAAGAAGACAGAGCTGGAAAACCTTGAAATCATCAACACCGTGCGCTCTATGGTGATGGACAAGGATCAGATCATGGCGTTCCTGTCTTCCATGAAGGGCGGCACCAAGCCCGCCGAAAATACGGAGGTAATCGACAATGCGTAAGAAGTTTCGTTTTCTGACCGTCCTTGCGGTCTGCGTCATGGTTCTGTCCTGCTTCTCGGTCACGGCGTTTGCCTACGCCGATGATACCGAGCAGAACCTTCCCGTCACGGAGGCAACCCAGCCCGAACAGCAGCCCGCAGTCACTCCCACGCCGGAAAAGCCGAAGTGTGAGCCGATTGACGATGAGGGCAATGCCTACACCCGCGACTTGCTCTATGATAAGGCAACCAACAAGCAGTTCATCACAGTCCAGACGAAGAGCGGCAACACCTTCTTCATTGTCATCGACTACGATGCGCCGATCAACGAAGATGAGGAACAGTATCAGACGTACTTCCTCAACATGGTCGATGAAAGCGATCTGCTTGCGCTGCTGGATGATGATACTGCGGCGGCTCTGACCACCTGTAACTGCAAGGAAAAATGCGTTGCCGGTCAAGTCAATACCGACTGCCCGGTCTGCAAGACCAACATGAGCGAATGCACCGGCACAGCCCCCGCTACACCTGAGCCGGACAAGGATGCGGAAACCGATGCTCCCGCCCCTAAACCCGAAAAGAAATCCAACATCGGCATGATTCTCGTCATCTTTGTCCTTGCCGGTGCTGCGGGTGCAGCCTATTACTACATCAAGTTCGTCAAGGGTAGAAAGCCCAAGGATGAGGACATGGACTTCTTCGACGATGAAGGCTACGAGGAAGAGCCGTACATCAACGAGGATGAAGAGCCGCAGATCGCGGAGGATGCTGAAACGGATGGTGATGAAGATTGATCTTAGTCATTGCTGAAAAGCCCAGCGTCGCCCAGTCCATTGCAAAGGTGCTGGGCGCAACGTCCCGTAAGGACGGCTACATGGAGGGAGGCGATTACATCGTTTCGTGGTGCTTCGGTCATCTGGTGGAGCTGGCAGACGCCAGCTCCTACGATGAGCGGTATGCCAAGTGGCGGTATGACGATCTGCCCATTGTTCCGGAAAGCTGGATGTTTGAGGTCACGAAGGACAAAGCACAGCAGTTCAAGGTGCTGTCCGCTCTCATGAAGGACAAGCGCGTCACCGAGCTGGTCTGCGCAACCGATGCAGGACGCGAGGGTGAGCTGATCTTCCGGCTGGTCTACGACAAAGCCGGATGCACCAAGCCCTTCAAGCGTCTGTGGATCAGCTCATTGGAGGACTCCGCCATCCGCGAAGGCTTCAACCATCTCCGGGACAGCAAGGAATATGACCGCCTCTATGAAGCGGCACTCAGCCGCGCAAAGGCGGACTGGATTGTCGGTATCAACGGCACCCGTCTGTTCACCACGCTCTATCACAAGAAGCTGGTGGTCGGGCGCGTCCAGACGCCGACCCTTGCAATGCTGGTGGAGCGTGACGGAAAAATCTCCACGTTCCAGAAAGAGAAGTATTTCAATGTCCACGTCGGCAAAGGCGATCTGACCGCCGATCTGGAAAAGGTCAAAACCGAAGAGGAAGCAAAAAGAATTGCGGCGGCTTGCGAGAAAAAGCAAGCCGTCGTTTCTTCTCTCAAGCAGGAGACGAAAACCGTCAATCCTCCGAAGCTCTATGATCTGACCACCTTGCAGCGCGAGGCAAACCGCTATTACGGCTTCACTGCCCAGCAGACGCTCGATCTCGTCCAGACGCTCTACGAAAAGAAGCTCCTGACCTATCCGCGCACGGACAGTCAGTTCATCACCGATGACATGGAGGCTACTGCCCGTCAGGTGATTGAGATGGTCTGTCGGAAAGTGTCGATTTTTAGCGGCTTGACGCATACGCCTGGCATCAAGCGGATCACCAATAACGCTAAGGTTACTGACCACCATGCCATTATTCCCACCGTCCAGCTTGAAAAGCAGAACATCTCCGAGCTGCCGGAATCTGAGCAGAAGGTCATTCGCCTTGTTTCTATGCGGCTTCTGTGCGCCACCGGAGAAAAGCACATCTATGACGAAACATCCGTGACGCTCTCCTGTGAGGGGTATGCGTTCAAAGCCAAGGGCAAGACGGTTGTTCAGGACGGCTGGAAAGCCATTGAGCAGCGTTTCAAGAACTCCCTCAAAGACAAGGAAGCGGCTGATGATGAGAAAGCCATTCCCAGCTTCAAAGAAAACGACATAATCCATTCTGTATCTGCCAGCGTGACGGAACACTTCACAAGCCCTCCCAAAGCCTTTACAGAAGATACTCTCCTGTCGGCTATGGAGACTGCCGGAAACGAAGACTTTGAGGATGACACCGAAAAGAAAGGGCTTGGCACTCCTGCCACCCGCGCCGGGATCATCGAAAAGCTGGTCCGTTCCGGTTTTGCCGAGCGTAAAGGAAAGTCTCTCGTGCCGACAAAGGATGGTATCAATCTCGTGGCTGTCCTGCCGGAGCAGATCACATCGCCTACCATGACCGCCGAATGGGAAAATGCGCTGATGCAGATTGAGCGCGGCAAGGCAGACGCAGATAAATTCCTTGCCGGAATCGTGGATATGACCACATCTCTTATCAAAGCCTATCCTTTCCTCTCGGACGCAGAGGCAAACCGTTTTGAAAGCGGTAAAGAGGTTATCGGCAAGTGTCCCCGTTGCGGATCTCCGGTCTATGTCGGCAAAGGCAACTACTATTGTTCCAGCAAGTCGTGTTCTTTCTGTCTGTGGGAAGACAACAAGTTCTTCTCTTCCAAGAAAAAGAAGCTGACAAAGAAGATTGCAAAAGAGCTACTGGATAAGGGATGGTGCAGAGTGACCGGACTCTATACGCCTAAAAAGCCGCAGCTCTACGATGCTGTCATCCGGCTGGATGATACCGGCGGCAAGTATGTCAGCTTCAAGATGGAGTTTGACCGATGAGCCGTCCGATGCACATTGCCGCTTGCAGTGGCGGCAAAGACAGCGTAGCAACAATCCTACTGGCTGCACAGCATGGCGATCCGCTGGATGAAGTTGTGTTCAGCGAGGTGATGTTCGACCAGATCACTACCGGAGAAGTCCCGGAACATCGAGACTTCATCTATGACAGGCTCAAGCCGTTCTGAGAAAAGGAACTTGGTGTTAAATTCACGATCCTTCACGGTCCGAAAACCTATGATGACATCTTTCATCACATTATCGTCCGTGGACCTCATGAGGGAGAAAAGCGAGGCTTTGCGTGGGCTGGAATGTGCGCTGCGAACCGAGAGTGTAAAACCAATCCCATGAGGAAGTACAACAAGTCTCTGTCTCCTGATGCCGTCAGCTATATTGGAATTGCCACCGATGAGCCGAAACGCCTTGCGCGGCTGGACGGTACAAACAAAGTTAGTCTTCTCGCCAAGTATGGGTACACCGAGGCTGACGCGCGAAAACTTTGTGAAGAGCATGGTCTGCTTTCTCCGATTTATGGTCACTGCCGGAGAAACGGATGCTGGTTCTGCCCCAATGCCAGCGATGCCGAGCTGCGCCACATGATTACTCATCACCCGAAAATGTTTGACCGGATTATTGAATGGGAGCATGAAGAAAATGTTTTCCATCGTCGGATGACGCGCAGAGAAACCCCGTCTGAGGTAAAGGCTCGACTGTTGAGCAAATCCCAGACGGGGTTTTCTTCTCCCAAAAGCAAATAAGAAATGGAGGTTTGAGATGGCTGAAAGCAAAAATGCACAGCAAGTCCGTGAGATTACGGACAAGCTGGAACAGGGCATCAAGGAACTTTTTGAATCCGAGCGGTTCAAGGAATATCTCCGCGCGATGTCCAAGTTCTACAACTATTCTTTCAACAACACGCTGCTCATTGCGATGCAGAAGCCGGAGGCAACCTATGTTGCCGGTTATACCTCGTGGCAGCGCAACTTTGACCGTCAGGTCATGAAGGGCGAAAAGGGCATCAAGATTCTTGCACCCGCGCCGTACAAGGCGCAGGAAGAGCGTGAGAAGATTGATCCTTTGACGCAGAAGCCGGTGATCGGCGCAGATGGGAAGGCTGTCACGGAAACGGTTGAGGTCCTGCGTCCTGCCTTCAAGGTGGTAAGTGTCTTTGATGTTTCCCAGACGGACGGCAAGGAGCTTCCGGACATTATCGTCGATGAGCTGAAAGGCACCGTCGAAAACTACGAGGCGTTCTTCGATGCACTCAAGCAGGAATCTCCCGTCCCTATTTCCTTTGAGGACATTCCGGGCGGTGCAAAGGGATTCTTCTCGCCGGTTGAAAGCCGCATTGCCATTCAGGAGGGCATGAGCGAAATCCAGACGGTCAAGACCGCCATTCACGAGATCGCCCACGCAAAGCTCCACGCCGTCAAGCCGGATGAGAAAGCCGCGCCAGAAGATAAGAAGGATCGGCACACCAAGGAGGTTGAAGCGGAAAGCGTTGCCTACACGGTCTGCCAACGGTACGGCATTGAAACCTCGGACTACTCCTTCGGCTACATCGCCGGTTGGTCTTCCGGCAAGGAAACCAAGGAGCTGAAAAGCTCTCTGGACACCATCCGCAAGACGGCGGCTGAGATGATCGAGGGCATTGACGCCAAGCTCAAGGTGCTGCTGGCAGAGAAGGCACAGTCCGTCGAGCAGGAAACCGTTCCGGAGGAAAAGCCGGAAGCATCCATTTACCGCGAGACGGCAAATTACGCCTATGAAGCCGGTGAGTTGGAGTCATATCGTGCTTCTCTCGCCGCAAACGTGGAATGCCGCAGAGCGATTGAGGCGGCAATCAGCTCCAACTACGGAGACAACCGGCTGAATGCGGATGCCGCCGTAAAAAGCGTCCTCGAGCAGTTCTCTCCGGAGCGCGTCCGGTATGTCCTCGCAAACACCATCCAGCAGAAAGACTTTGACGGGCGCATTCCGCAGTCTCTCAAGGAATGGGCGAAGACCGTTGATGTCTGCCCCGAAAACGTCTCCCGCTTCCTTGTGGATAAACCCAATCCCGGACTGACGGCACTTTTCGTCGATGCGTTCCGTCAGCAGACCGAAGCTCAAAAGGATGTCACTTCTGAGAAGGCAACGGAAAGAGACCCGGAGGTCGTTGCATGGGAGAGCGATGAGATTACATCTATTGAGGTAAAAACCGTAGAGATCAAATCCCCCGTTGCCTCCATGCCGGAGGAAGCAGCGCAAGCACCGAAGGCGCACCGTCTGACTGCGGAAGAGAAGGAAATCAAAGCAGCCATCATGGACACGCTCAAGGGGCAGATCGCCTATAACAACGACGGAATGCGGGCTTCGTTCTGAGCCTCCAACCTCTCCTGCATTCTGCTGGCACGGAACGGCGGCAAAATCGTGGGCAATACGGTCACGCAGAATGGTGAGCCGCTGTTCAAAATCCATCGCCGTCATGCGACGCGGAAAACGCAGGGCTGTTACCGTGAGCTGATGCCGACGCTGGAATACGTCAAGCAGGAGCAGAAACAAGAAAAGCCCTCCATCCGTGATCAGCTCAGGACTGCCGCAAAACAGCAGCCGGAGAAGAAGTCCCCGGTCAAATCCAAAACGCACGACATGGAGTTGTGAGAAAGGAGACGCATGAAGAAATACACAGACGTTGACATCGTTGCGGAGCTGCAGAAGCTCGTGGACAGTCATGTAGACAGCTACAAGGAAGACTTCGACATCGACAAGCGTATCATCCGCCGCGCTGCCGAAAGCCGGAATCCCGAAGACAAAACGCTGATGTGGTTCTGCCGCCCGCACGGAACGCACTGCCTCAACGAAAATCAGGTCTTCATTCAGGGAACGCGGGATCACAACACCTTCCGTTTCTATGCGGAACAGACCTACGACGAGTGCGTTGCCCGCGTCATTGTCCCAAAAACCGTCAAGCGCGGCAAGGTGTTCGGAGATGTCTTTGAGATCAACTACCGGGAACAGGCGGCAAATGTGGCGCAGAACTCGGTTGCGCCAGATCATGACCGGCTGACCTTCGCAGACGGCTTTGTGCTGGACGCCCCCTGCCGCAGCAGCTTCGATGCAGCAATGGCTCTGGTCGGTGAGCATGGCGGCGTCAAAACCCACCAGACGCTCCCGAAGGACGCGGATGCTCTGGCGGAAGTGCTGTCCAAACAGAAAAGCCGCCGTGACAGACTGCCGGAGGCAGAAAGGACAGAGGCACTATCGCCTCTGCCCGTTGCAGAACTTCGGAAGTATGAGGCAGTCAAAAAGGCGCATCCCGACGCGCTGGTCTGCTTTGCCCAGAACGGCTATTTTGAACTGTATGGCAAAGACGCGGAGAAAGCCGCGCGCTTGCTCGGCACAAAGCTCCTTGAGAAGAAGGTACGCGGCAAGACCTCCATGCCGGTGACCGGCTTCCGTGAAGCCGCGTGGGTAGCAGCATCAAAGAAGCTCTGGCAGTCCGGCGCGGATGTCATTCTCAGCAAGGACGGCGAGACCTTCAAGGAACTCAAAGCCACAGATTACATTCCTGTCGGCGCGACACTGAATGTGGACGGCATCAAGTGCAGAATCGACGCGGTTGATTTTGCCGCTGATGAAGTCCGGCTGACGAACATCGAGGATAAGAACCGTCCCATCCGCTTTTCTGAAAGCATCCAGTATGTCCGCTCCTATGTGGAAGATGCCGGAACAGCCATCTACGACACCATCCCGAAGAAACCCACTGCCCGTGAATCCATCCGCGACAAGCTGAAATCCGCGCAGAAAGCACAGCCGCCTCACACACCGAAGCCGCAGAAATTGAAAGGAAAGGATATGGAACTCTGATATGAAAAACTTTACCGTGGAAGAAATCAACCTGATGTGCTGCTTCAATACGTCCAGCCGGAAGCGGCTGATCGACGATATGAAGGGCGTCACCCTGAACGACATGGACGGCGAGATCGCAGAGATGATGTATAAGACCGTCCGGAAGCTCGAAGCCATGACCGACGTGGAGTTTGAGGAACTGTATATCATGCCGGACGGCATGGTGGATGACTGAAAGGAGGATGCCGATGCCCGTATTAGACGGTGATTTTGAAGCCTTCGTCACGAACCTTGGCAAGTACAACGAGGGTATGCTGGTCGGTGAGTGGGTGAAGCTGCCCACCACCGAAGAAGAGATGCAGAAGGTCTTTGAGCGCATCGGAATCGGCAAGCAGGATGAGTTCGGTCAGCCCTATGAAGAGTGGTTTATCACCGACTACGAATGCCCGATCTACTGTGTGCAGAACATGCTCGGCGAGTACGAGAGCCTGGATAAGCTCAACTACCTTGCCGCTTTGATTGACGAGCTTTCCCTGAGCGATCAGGAAAAACTCGTTGCCATTATGGAAGCCGGTTGCGATGAGGTCAGCGACATCGACGATCTCATCAACCTGACGTTCAATCTGGACTGCTACGACATTATGCCCGGTATCAACGACGAATCCGACCTCGGCTATTATTACGCACACGAAGCCGGTATCTACTCCGAAAAGGATCTCGGTCCTCTGGCAAACTACATCGACTATGACCGCTATGGGCGCGACAATGCGATGGATGAGCAGGGAC
>ENA-ORHS01000171-ORHS01000171.1-human-gut-metagenome-genome-assembly--contig:-NODE-171-length-8050-cov-8.57523_pt1 | contig 8050 bp, 7 predicted proteins | sample MGYA00243080_ERZ508729 | MGnify/ENA primary metagenome ERZ508729 (study PRJEB26277, sample SAMN04329843) | human gut metagenome | biome: human-associated habitat | host: Homo sapiens | place: USA... | reverse complement strand
CAACTCGTAGGAGTTGTTAAAATTGTCCTCTAATGTGGCGATGACATTTATGTTTAACAGTGCCTCCAACGATGAGTAAATCAGACATGTAAGTTTGCTGTTCACAACATTATTTTGGAGGCACTGGCAGAGATTCATCATAGGCTATCCAAGTAAGAGAGAAGATTTTCATCGGTTTTCCATGAGATTTTCTTCCCATTGGAACTATCGATAGCACAGGTCATGAGAGCTTTAGCTTTCATCTCCAAATTTACTTCAGCATAGATGTTCGTTGTGTTTATAGATACGTGTCCGAGCCAAGCACGGATCGTATTTATATCCACTCCTGCTTGCAGAAGATGTGTTGCGGTGGTATGCCGGATCGTATGTGGGCTAACTCTCTTGTCCCTTACGGAAGGGAACTGTAGTTCCAGTTTTTGAGCATACCGACTCACCATTTCGTATATTCCAAATCGGGTTATACGTTGGCCGTAGCGGTTTAAGAAGAGTGGTTCATCTGGCTTTCTGTCATTGATTATTGTCTTAAGGATTGCACAGACATTGTCCCAAAGGGGGCATCTGCGAGTCTTGTTTCCTTTCCCAACAATGGTTACCAAGGGGATTGTTGATTCACTTTTGCTTTTGGCAAGCGTCACGGATGATACGTTCAGGTCGGATGCTTCTTCGGCTCTCGCTCCTGTATTGTATAGGAAGATCAAAAGAGCGTAGTCGCGTCTGCCCTGAGCGGATCTCTGGTCGGGCAGAGATAGCAAAGCATCCATCTCAGACTTTTCAAGATACGTTATCATTTTCTTAGGGGCTTTCTTCTTAGGGATATTGCGTATGTTTCGGCTCCATTCCATATGCTCCGGAGAGTTCATGGATACATACTTTGCGAAGGCCTGTAATGCGGCAAGTCTTTGGTTTCGAGTAGCCACTGAGACGTTACGGGTTTCCTGCTGATTGTCAAGAAAGTCTGACACGACATTGATTGTCAGTTCCTGAAGGTGGAGCTTGTCTGGATTTTTATTACAGACATCTCGAAGGTAGCCAACAAGAAGTCTGAAGGTATCGCGGTAGCTACGTACCGTATTACGCGACAGATTCTTGGCAGCCAGCATATAGTCGGTGAGATAACGCCGCACCCAATAACTGAGATATATGGTTTTTTCATTCATGTTGATTTGTTTTGGGGTTTGCATATTCAAAGAATAGATTGGCCGCATCTGAGAGCAGTCCGGTAGTCATGGTAAGATACACAGTTGTGTAACTCACTTGTTTATGGCCCAGATAGGTAGATAACACAGGCAAAAGAGTCTGAACATCCTTACCATCTTGGTACCACTTTCTTAATCGGTTCACAGCGAACGTATGGCGCAGATCGTGGATACGTGGCTGATACCTTGTGTTGTCGTTTCGGCTGATTCCTGCTTCTATACGTATCTTTTTGAAGATGCCGTTTATGCAGTTCAGTCTCATTGACGAGCCGTTACACATAATCCATAGAGATGTGTCTTCATCAGAGATCTTGCAGTTGTCCTTTCTCCATGAAAAGAACTTTTCAATCAGTTTCTTTACTTCCTCGTTGAAAGTGACAGTTCTTGACGTGTAAAATTTGGATTCATGGATTGTGATACAACAGTTTGCCAGATCCACATCTTTCATGCGAAGGCTCATGGTCTCTGAGATTCTTAACCCCAGCACATATGTCAACTGAAGGATTGCTTTGACGCATTCAGGATATGTGAGAGAAGGCCGTTTCTGATATGTCATGGCAGCTGAGAACAACTTCTTGAGCTCGATATCTGAGTAAATATACGGTGTTATTCGCTGCGGTTTCTTAGGCTTATCCATAGTCAAGGGTATTTTTGATACATACCCTCGTGACATGCACCACCGGAAGAAGCCAGACAGAGCAGCGTGACGCGTAAACCACTTTCGAGTAATCTCGTTGCCTCCTGATTGCAAAAAATCTGATGTGATGGATGCGGTTATCTCTAACAGATTCATATCTTTCCCCAGATAATTGCAGAACTGTTTCAGAAGATTCGCATTGGTTTTGAACGACTCTCCCAATGAACGTCTATACTCGACATATTTGTCAATGGCACTATTGAGCATCATTACTCAAGCTCCTCCTTCCAGTCCATATCCGACACTTCCCTTAGTCTGGAGAAATTGACTTTGGCGTAGATGGCGGTAGTATCGATTTTCACATGTCCGAGCACATCTGCGACTTCTTTAAGAGAGTGTCCTACATTGAACAGTCTCGTTGCGCAACTGTGTCGGTAACTGTGAGGACCATGATGCCTTATGTTGAGTTGCCTGCCTTCCAGAGATCTACTTGCCACTTGGTAAACTGTTGATGTACATATGCCGTGGAATGGAGCTCGGGTAGTAAGGAACACAAACTCCTGCTTCGGATACTTTGGACGAGCTTCAAGGATATATCTCAGAAGTGGCTGTGCAACCTCATCTATCAGAGGCATTACCTGCGGTCTGCATCCTTTTGCCCTACGCAGATGAATGACGCTATTCCGCCAGTCAATGTCCTTGAGTCTCAGTTCAGTGATTTCACTGGATCTCAAGCCATACATTGCCAAAAGCGATAAAATTGCATGATTCCTTATGCCCTGAATCGTCGGATTTCGCGTAGATTCAGTCAAGATAACTTTCACGTCATCCCAATGAAGATATGACGGAAGTTGCTCCATCGTGTACAGTCGAGGGGCGGAAAGTGTTTTCCACAAATCGTCTTTCACCCATTGTCTATCAGCCGCATATCTGAAGAAGCAACGTAGTACGGATACAAGCCCTGCAATAGTGCGTCGATTACACCCATTGTAATGACGTTCTTTGAGAAAACTGTCAATGTCTGTAGATTGAACATCGGCAAGCAATAAGCTTGAGCCCTGAAGGTAATTCATCAGATGACGAAGTATACTCAGACGGCTTCTATGAGTCTGGACAGAATATCCTTTGGATTCAACAAGCCAGTTGAGATATGACATGATCTTGTCTTTTTCGGGAAAATCATGTTCCTCCGGCTGGGCAAGTAGTCCCATATGTGAAAGCCAATTAGTTGTGACATGAATGAACGTCCGATAACTATTATCGGTACCGGATTTCTTTCGTTTGCTTGGATCCTCAACATCTCGCCATATAGCTGCCGCGTTTTGTATTTCACTCATGGTTACAAGAGAAGTAGATGGTAAATCAAGCAACTCTATGGCTGTCAGTTGATATTGTGCGATTCGTCTCAAAGTCACTGAAGGAACCCCCTGTTGTTCTTGAGCTTCCAGATATACGAGCCGTTCCATATACATCGGTGAGACAAGGTGTCGAACTCGAAAGTATCCTCTTGGAAAAATCTTGCTGATTATATTATCCTCAGGATAATAGCGGTGATCCAGTCTTCCCAAATATGTCAACCATCTCTTGGACGCACCAAGAAAGCGACAATGGAAATTAACCTCCACGCGCATATCACACCGTTGTTGACGTGTCATCGAATCCCATTCAGATGTCTTTTGGACGATATATTCCAATGGAATCTCGAATGTGTCACTTTCTCTAAGGGCAAGAAGTTCATCAATTGCGATTAGCAGACCAGCCAATCCTCGCAAATGTCGAATGCCCATTCCATCTGCGTGTAGTTTGTGCAGATATGCTTGTCTTTGCTCAGAGAATGAGGCTTGCTCATGTCTTTGCAAATCCAAGAAGTTTGTGAATAGTAAATTAAACATATTGTAGAATTAAAAAATGTCTGATATAAAATATGACTATTTTCTTAACCCTAAAATTATGTTGTTATGATTAAAGTTAATGCACATATCCTTAATTACTTATCAAGTGATGCAAACATAAATGTCATCGCCACATTAGAGGACTTATGTAATGGACAACATACGTCCTCCACCACCACGATGAAATTATGCGCCTCATCACCCGCCGCCGTGTAGTACAGGCGGAATTTTTCGTTCTCCAGCAGGTAGCGGTCGTTAGGCAGGAAGGTGATGCCGTTATCCATTTTGAGCGAGCCTTCCCCCTCGAACTGGAAATAGCGGATGGTATAGAGCGTACCCGAAAAGTCGCCCTCCTTTTTCAGTTCACAGCGGATTTCCACTGTCTGCCCCTTTACTACCTTGTTCGGCACGGGCATGACCTCCACCGTGAAGGGATAGGACTGCTGGATGTCCATGTCATCGTCACATGACACGAGGGTGAATGACATGGCGGCTATCAGGCATAACGCCACTGCCTTGAATATTGATGTTCTCTTGTTTCTGTTGTTCAGTATGTTCATTGTTCTTCGATTTTTAGATGGTTGTTTTTCTGTTTTTTCGTTGTCAGTTGCAGGTACTCGTTCAAGTCCTTGCAACCGTCATAGAGGGAGGAACGGTCGGTGACACGTTCCCCGTATCGCATGGTAAGTGCGGCAAGCGTCCGCCGTCCGGCTTCGTCACGGTCGAGGAAGCAGCCGATGCGCCCGTATCCGTCCAGCAATCCCGCCGCCTTCTCCACGTTGGCGACTGAGTTCAGCACAAGACAGTCAGCGTTACCGGTTACACCAAGCGTCACGGCAGAGAGAAAGTCCATGAAGCCCTCGAACACGAGGCACTCGTCAGCCGGGATGTCATTCGCCTTTACCAGTGATACAGACTTCGGAGGTATGCAACCCTTGAAATATCGGCTTCTGACTTCATAGCCACCTGCCATGTTCGGAAAGCCAACGGCAAAATACCGTTTCCCACGCACACCGTAGTTCAAGCGGCAGCAGTGACGGGATGCGATGGCGTAAGGGATGCCCCGTTCCTCTAAATACTCCGTCAGCAGTGAGCGGAGCAGCGGAGCGACCTCCACATCCTCAAAAACGGATTCGGTCGGCTTCGAGAGATAGACGGGCTTTTCCCATCCGGCAACCGTCATATTGGCGGCTTCCGCTATGAACTTCGCTTGCTTCATGAAGTCATCGCTTTGCAGAAACTCCCCGGCAAGCGTGAAGATGTCGCCGCCCTTGCCCAAACCGAAGTCGTACCAGAGCTGTTTCGCCACGTTCACACGGAAAGAGGATGTGCGCTCGCCCCTGTACGGGGCAAGATACCACAGCTCGTTACCGCTCCTTCTGACAGGCTCATGCCCCAGCCGTGCGAGAAAATCCGCAAGCGGCATCCTTCTGACAGCATCTATTTCCGTCCTTTCCATGCCCGTGTCAGTTGATGATGAACTTGATACCGACCCCGAACTGCGTGTGGAACTTCCGTGTGTCGCCACCCCAAAGGCAACGCTCCCGCAGGTTGGCAAGCAGGGCGATACGGTCTGCCACGTAACACTCCACATCGAGCGTCAGCGCACCGCCGTAGATGAAGGCGTCCCGGTCGTGCAGCGTGGAGCCGTCATGCAGCACCTTCTTCCCCCAATTTACCGCCTCATATCCGGCGAGAGCCGAAGCCCCGGCATAGACGAAAACAATCTTTCGGGCGTCCGACAGTATCTTGAAGTAATAGCCGCCCTCCGCCGTGAACTGCGCCACGGGTATCTTGGTGTCCTTGTAGGGATTGTTCTTCAACAGGTATTCGCCACCGAACACCCACTTGTTCCCCTTCTTCGTGTAGGTGGAGAGAGCCGCCCCGAAGCTGTACCCGCCGTCCTTGCCGCCGAGATTGAAGCCGTCCGCCATGTCCGCCCTCACCTCGATGCCCTGCATCTTCGGCAGGCATCGCTGGGCGTGCGCCTGCCCCGTGAACAGGGCAAGCGACGCGATGATTATTGCGATGTACTTTCTCATGGTCAGCGCACTTGAAGTTCGTTGATGGTACCCGCGCGTACCAAATCCTCGTTCTCAATCACGAAGGACTGGTGACGGCCGCCGTTCTTCTCGTTCAATTCCACCACGAGGCACTTGTCATCGGGGATGGTGAACTTCGCCATCGTGAAGACCGTGCGCTCGCTCTTTTTGCCCGGCACGAGGGTGGCGTAGTTCTGCGCGCGGAGCGGCAGGATGATCTGCTCCTGCACGGCGGTACGCTTCGCCACCTTCTTGTCCACGATTTTCCATGTGATGTAGTCCACATCGAAAGGCACGTTGCTCTGGTTCTTTATCTCCGTGTGGAAATAAAGCAAGCCGTTGTGCGTGTAGATGCCTTTCAACAGGTATTGGATGCCGAAACGCTTGCAGCCGATATGCTTCACCTCGCGCTTGTTCTGCTTGTGGATGGACTTCATGATAAGGCGCACCAGCATCGGGCTTTCGCTGCCCAGCTCTTTCAGATAGATTTCCTGCGCGTTGTTCGGGCGGTTCACCGTGCTGCCGTCATGGATGAAGTCGCACATCTCCACGTTGAGCAACAGCGGTTCGGCGGCGTACTTCACGTTGAAGGTGTAGAAACTGCCGTCCTCCGTGATGACGGACATATTCGTTTCGTTGGGAAAATTCCTTACGGTAGCCTTCACACGGATGATGTTCTCCGCTCCGTCGGCTTTCCCGGCAATCAGGTCGGGCGAGCCTAAATCGACATAGCGCACCTCCGCCGGAAAAATGACGTGGACGGTCTTGTCGTAGGTCACTTCCAGACCGTGCGGCGGTATCATGCGGTCGAAGGTCAGCTTGCGTGACAGCCCGTGATATAGGTCGCCGTCCGCCTCCTTCTGCGGATAGACCTCCTTCGTCAAGGTCGGTTGTTCACTTCCGTTGGTCGTTTCAACGGTTACATTCTCCTGCGCGTTGGCAGTTATGATGCCCATAGCGAGGGCAAACATGATGATTACTTTTCTCATTACTTTTGGATTTTAGTGGTAATTTTTATTGTTTTCAATATTTTTCTTGGTAAAGCATGACCCTGTACCCGGCTTTCAGATGCACCTTGACGGTTCGCATCTTTTTGGCGATGTACTGGCTCGTGCCTTGTATCAGCCCCTTGCCCAAGTCGGAGGCGAGCTGCGCCCCGGCATTGGTGGAGATGTTGATGCTGCTTCCCAGCGAGCCGCCCATGTTGGCGGCGACCTCCCGGACGGCGTTCATCTCCATCGAGTTCGGGATGAAGATGCCGGGCTGTCCGTCCGTGTCATAGACCGCAAGCTCCACGGGGATAATCGTGCCGTCGTATTCCAGCGAGGTAATCTCGATGTCGAGCCGCTCACCCTGTATCTTGCCCGTGCCGACCACCACCGCACCCCGGGGTATTGTCCTGCCTGCCACCGCCATAGGCTCCAGCAGGCGCAGCCTTACCGTCTGCCCGTCCGTCACGCTCTGCGCCCCATGCACGCACGCCGGTATGGTGTTCCTGTCCAATACCTCCGCCGTGCCGACAGCCGTGTTGAAACCCCGGTTGCGTTCCTGCGATAAGGCGGCGACAAACTCCGCGTTACTCATAGGCTGTGAGAGTGAAGAAACTACTTGATGCTCCACCTGTCTGATAGGCATTGCCTTGTTCTTCTTCCCTTTCTGCACGGTAGTTGGCTCTGCCCTCTGTTCCGCCGATGGCTGTCCTCCGTTCTGACCGCCCATGTACTTTGCCGCCAGCTCGTAGGACTTCTCCATAAGAGCCACCTGCTCGTCCATAGAGGAAGCCTTGCCCCTCTCGCTTTCCAGTTCCGACTCCAGCGATGCGATGCGCTCCAACAATTCGTCCATCTCCGCATTGTCGTTTTTCGGCTGGTCGTAGAAGTTTCCGAGCGTGGCGTTCAGGTCACGGTAGGCGGCTGCGGAGGACTGGATGGTCTGCGGCGTGGCTGGCTTTGCCCTTTCTTCCTTGCCGCCCGGATTGGCGAGGTCGAAGTCCACTCCGTTCTCCGTTCCCGCTATCTCGCGGTCGAACATGTCGCCCAGCTGCCCGATGGCACGGTTGCGGCTCTCCTGACGCTCTTCCATCTCCCCATGCTCGTAGGCTTTCAGCTTGTCGCCGATAATCTGCCGGTTCGCCTTGTCAGCGTCGGGCATCTCGGTGTTGTATCCGTCCGTTCCCGGCGGTTGCTCCTTGCCGGAGGACGGGGCGAATATCCGCCTCATAGCACAGATGAAAACAATCACCATAGCGTGCTTAAAGATCATCATCGGACGTATAAAAAAATG
>ENA-ORHS01000169-ORHS01000169.1-human-gut-metagenome-genome-assembly--contig:-NODE-169-length-8206-cov-6.15201_pt1 | contig 8206 bp, 5 predicted proteins | sample MGYA00243080_ERZ508729 | MGnify/ENA primary metagenome ERZ508729 (study PRJEB26277, sample SAMN04329843) | human gut metagenome | biome: human-associated habitat | host: Homo sapiens | place: USA... | reverse complement strand
AATACGAACTGCGTACCGTTGTACTCCTCGAAACGGCGGTAGTATCCGGCAATCATACGGGCGCAGGGGCGCGCCTTGTGGTCCACGTGGGCGCTGTATAGTTCGGGGTCTATCATACGCATATCGAGCGACATCTTGCGGGCGTAGTCTGTGGCAATGAGCATTTTCGCCTTTTCCTCCCGCTCCGAGAGCGGCAGGCGGCCCAGGAGCGTGGCATCGCCCGATTTGGCGAACTGCACCAGTCGTTCTATGAACTCCGTCTGCTGGGGTGTCGGCGGGATATTGTGCAATATCTCGTTCTTTTGCGGTCGGTCGATCCCTATATCCTCCGCCGAGCGGTAATCTGTAATCTCGGAGTAGAACATGGCCAGTTCGGGAACCTTGATGAAATATCGGAACCGTTCTTTCTGCACGACCTCGTTGGTCACGGAAAACTCGTAGTCGATGGTTTTCTTGGCAAATATGGCCGCCCAGGCATCGAAGGTGCGTTGCTAATACGGCCGCCCAGGCTTCGACTGTGCTGATATTCTTACTCTTCAGCGTCTTAGTTCTCTGGTTATTTATCTGCAGGTACAGTTCCGTGAGCGAGTTGGAGATGGTCGTTCCCGAGAGGAACGTCGCCCCCAGGTCGCGGCCCGTGCGCTGCTGTATGGTACGCAGCGCGAAAAGCATGTTGAGCGCCCGCTGCGACCCCTCGGGATTTCCGAGGCCCGCCACCCGGTCATGCCGGGTCGTGAAAGTCAGGTTCTTGAATTTATGGCTCTCGTCCACGTAGAGGTGGTCGATACCCATGAGGCGGAAGTCCACGGCGTCGTCCTTGCGTGTTTCCAGCGCGTGCGCCACCTTCTGCAACTTGGCTTCCAGGTTGGCCTTGCGTTTCTGACACCCTTTCATCATGGCGCGGGAAACGTCCCTGCCTTGTGCTTTGAGCACTTCGAGGTTCTCCTCCACACAGTCCAGCTCGGCCTGCAATATCTCCTGCTGTATCTCCGGAGACTGGGGTATCATGCCGAACTGTTCGTGCGAGAGGATCACGGCGTCCCAGTCGTTGTTGCGTATCTCCCGGAAGATGCGCTCACGCTTCCGGGGCGTGAAATCCTCCTTGCCCGGGTAGAGGACTTTGGCCATCGGGTAAGCGGTACAGAACGTCCGGGCTATTTCATGGATGTTGGCTTTCAGCCCGATAATCATGGGTTTATTGGCCAGCCCGAGGCGTTTCTTCTCGTAGGCCCCGCAGCACATGATGAGGGTCTTTCCGCCGCCCACCTCGTGGTCGATTATCCCGCCGCCGAGCAGTTTGTCCATCCATATCGCGTCCTTCTGGCTGTCATACAGATTGTCTATTCCCAGCCCCTTGAGGTCGAGGTCGGGGAATTCCTGGTGCGTCCCGTCGTACTTCGGGCGCACGTAACAGTTGAAAGTACGGTTATAGAGGTCTGTCAGGCGGTCTTTGAAGTCGGACGACTGCTCGCGCAGCCATTCGGGGAAAGCACCCCGGATCTCGTCTATCTTGCTGTTGGCGAGCTGTATGGCCTCCCCGTCACGCACTTTGACCTCCCGCCGTTCGCCGTCCACCCATTTGAGGACGGTCTTGGTGATGTCGGGCGAAGTGTTTTGCAGGGCGTGTTTCAAAAGGTGCAGGCCGTTGTACTTACGGGTCTGCGCGCTGACGGCATACTGCTCCGTGATCTTCACGTTCGTCGCTTCCGCCTTCACGCCGTACTCGTCCAGGTTGGAGGCGAAGGTGATCTTCACCTCCGTATCGAAGAGCGAGGAGGCGAAACGCTCGTAAACACCTTTTGGAATCCACCGTTCGCCCAGGTTGAAGTCCAGGTCGTCGAAAGCGATGAGTTTGGGCGTCGCCTCGCGCAGCGCCCTTTTGGAATCCACCGTTCGCCCAGGTTGAAGTCCAGGGCGTCGAAAGCGATGGGTTTGGGCGTCGCCTCGCGCAGAGCCTCCAGCGATTCCCGGGCCGGGGCGTGGTCGGGATTCTCCCGCAGGAACGCCTCGATCCGTTCGGCTTTCCCGATGACATTGCCGGCGATGAACTTGTCGGCAACCTCGTAGCCGTCCGTTTCCGGGTTGTAATAGATACGTCCTTTCAGTTCCCCGAGTATTCCCTCCACGGTAGTTCCCGTGAGCGAGGCCATGTAGTGCGGTTCCACCCGGCCGTACTTGTTCAGGCTGGCCACAAGGGCCTCCGAAGCGTCGTCGGCGTGCGTGATCTCATCGGGATTGAAGGCCACGGGACGCTCGAAGATGTCGGCTTTGCGTGCCTTGCCGTCGATGTAACGCTCCAGCGATAGAATCTCCGTCCCCCGCGCGTCCATCTTGATCAGGTCGAGGTTGCGTTTGTCATTGAGCCGTCCGAAGCGTTCGGTGAAATTGTCGTAAAGCCGGTTGAGCATCTCCCGCAGGGCGGGGTTCGCCGTCAGCGTTTCCGCCTCGTTGTTATAAAGGTGGTAATAGGCATCGCGTATCTCGATATACATGGAGGCTTTCGTCCGTTGTGCAGGCGTGAGTTCCAGCGGGTGGAACATGGGTTGCAGGGATTCAATCCCCCGCAGGTAGCCGACCCGGTTTTGTCCGTCCGTGACGAGTGTCCCTTCGCGGAAATAGGGGGCGACCTCACCCTCGAACGGGCGGGGTTTCATATCCGCCTCCCGTATCTGCGGCATTTCTTTACCGGGTTCTTCCTCCTCCGGATTGTCCGGCGTGTCGAACAGGCTGCCCGTTCTCGGCGTACCGGCGGCTTGTTTCCGTCTGTCTTTCGGGGCTTCCGTCGGGGGGCGTACCGCCTGCCGTTCCCGCTGTTCCGGGGTTTCCTGCTGCCGGGCGTCCGGCCGGGTGCTGACCGCCTGCCGTGCGCGCTGTTCCGGGGTGTCCTGCTGCCGGGCGGGTTGCCGGCGCAATGCCGCCCTCCGTTCCGGGGTAAGCGACATCATCATCTCGTAAAAGCCGTTGATCGGCGGGTTGTCCTCCCAGTTCAGGGAGGCATACAAGTCTTCGGGATCACGCTCCGGTGGCGTCGTTTTCGGCATTTCGCTCTTCTGTTCCTCCGGAGAGGAGGCCGGGGCGAATAACGAGGGTTGCCGGGGCGTCTTCCGCTTTGCTCCCCGGCGGCTGTTCCTTTTCTTGGATATACCGAGTTCTGCCTGCCGCCGCTCCTCGGCGCTGAAGCCGAACAGATCGTAGAGCGTCAGCAACGGTTCCTGCTGCACGTTTACCGGTTCGGCAGCTTGGGTGGCAGGTACGGGAGCCGCCGTTTCCGGGTGGCAGGTCCGGGAGCCGCCGTTGCCCCCGTGTCGAAAAGCGACCCGGCGAAGCCCTCCTGCGGTTTCGGTTCCGTTGTTCCGCCCACGTGCTGCACGGGAGTATCTGCCATGCCGAAATCTTCGGGTTTCGGCGGGTGCTGCTCCCACAAGCGATTCTCCCGCTCTTTCGACCAGGCCCCGAAGTCGGCCAGATCCTCTCCGGTCGGTTCTCCGGCGGGAGTGGCGGCAGAATCCGGTAACGCTTGTCCGGGTGTGTTTTCGATTCGGGTAATCTCCCCGGTTTCGGTATCGACATGGTAGCCCTGCGCCGCCATTTCGGCGACGACGCGGCGTTTTTCCTCCTCTTCCCGCTGCTGCTGAAGGTTACGGGCGTCGGCTATAATCTCCTTGACGATTTCTCCGGCAAGGCGGGGCTCGTGTCTTTCGGCACGCTGGCGTTCCGCCTGACGGGGACGGGACAATTCCCGCTCCGGTGTACCGGGTGTCTGTTCCGGAGCATGTTCCAGGCAATAACTCTCGTTGAAATGCCGGTTGAAATCCTCTGAGAGCATACGCCGCATCTCCCGGTCGATGCCGTCCACGCCCTCCGCGTGGGTGAACTCCATCGCCGGTTTGCCGTAGGGGTCTTTGCCTACTTTGGCCTCGGTATGGATCACCCTGTCGAACGACTGGAAAAGGTTGTTTATCCGGATGCCGTTCGACAGCTTGCGGGATTCGATGAAATCCCGCTGCCGTTCGGACAGTTCCCCCGTGGCGGCTTTCTTTTGCAGGATAACCAGGTCGCTGCCGACCTCCGTCCCCGCGTGTTCTGTAAAGAGGTTGTTCGGCAGCCGGATGGCCGATACGGGCTCGCAGCGGTTCATCAGCCACTCGCGCACGGGGCGTCCCTGCTCGGCGTTCAATACTCCCTGCGAGGTGATGAATGCCACCAGGCCGCCCTCGCGTACCATATCGACGGACTTCATGAAAAAATAGTTGTGCAGCGCCCGTGTGCCTTGCCGCCGCACGGGGTCGGTATGGGTGGAGAAGAACGGGTCGAAGAGCGCCACGTCCCCGAAAGGGATGTTGCTCACGGCCACGTCGTAGTAACCGGCGTATTTGGGTTCGATACGTTCGAATCCCTGTACCCGCACCCGTTTTTCGGGGTGCAGGTGCTTCAGGATCAACCCCGTGGCGGGGTCTTTCTCGAAGCAGGTGATCTCCGCGTAGGGGTCGTGGAAATCCACGGCATTGACGAAAACCCCCGTTCCCGCGCTGGGGTCAAGAATACGTTGGGGGGCGATCCGCGTATCCCATATCGCCTCCACGATGGCGTCTGCCACTTTCGGGGGCGTGTAAAAAGCCGTCAGGACGGAGTTCTTGATCCCGTCCATGTAGCGCTTGTATTCCCGTTCGTCGGGGGTGTTCGCCCTGATGACCTCTTGCAACTCGGCCACGAGCGTTGCCATGCCGTCCTTGTCCGGTTTCCCGGTGGGGTTTTCCAGCACTTCCTTGATGGCGCCGAAGCCGCTGTATGCGCCGAGTGTCCTTTCTTCTTCGGGAGTCGGCGCCCGCCGTTCCCTGTCGAGCGTGAAGGCCGTCTTCAGCGCGTCGATATTCTGGCGGAGGTGGGTTTTCTTATTGAATGCCATCTTCGAGAAGTATTTGGACGGTTCCCGTCAGTTCGGTATAGAACAGTTCATAGTCGGGCGTGTCGGCGAAGTCGTCCGTGAGGTCGTACTTCTCCAGCACCCCGCGGCAGAGGGGCAGCAGGCGTAGAGCCGCCTGCCGGGCGGTATCCTCGGGAATCTCCGCCTCGAATTCCCTCCAGAGGATGTTTACCAGCGTGTTGTAGGGTGAAAAGTGCAGTCCGCGGCAGAGTTCCTCGCGGGCAATTTCTTCGGCCTCGATGTGGTTGCAGCCCGAACGGATCGCCTCGCTGTACGCTTGGGCGGCGCTGTCGGCCCGCTCGGCGATGAACTCACTTTCGGCGATGAGTTCCGGGTGGCTGTCCTTGAGGTAGGATAGTAACGAAAGTCCGTAATAGGACAATTCCCCCGTGGGGGTATGGTGTTGCTTGTCTGGCATGATAAGAATTTTTAGTGGTCGTTGATAATCGGGGAAGAGAAAGGCGCCCCGGGTTCCCACCCGAAGCGCCGACCACTGAAAAAATCCTTATCAAACAAGCGTATCTCGTTATGACAGGTCTTTTCCAGTGGCAAAGGTAACGATTATTTCCGTTTGTTCCTCTTTCCCTGCCTGGGAGTATCGCGCGGTTCGAAAACGAACGAGGTCTTGAACTGGTCATCGAGCGTGAGGGCCGCGTCGAACGTCCCGCCGCCGTTTTTGACGAATCCCCGGATCGTGCCGGTTTTGCCTTTGGTCAGCAGTTCCGCGAGCTGCTTGTCGGTCAGCTCCTTGCGGGCCACGGTTCTCCATACGGTCAGGCCGCAATCGGGATTCTGACACTTGGCGAGTTTGGGATAGAACACCACGGGCCTGCCGCAACGCGGGCAGGCTGTGTCACTCTCCGCGCCGTCGATTCTTGCTTCCAGCAGTTCTTTGGCGATTTGCGAGGCGAAGACCTCGATACCGCGATGGAACGTCGGGGCGTCCATCTCCCCGGTGGCGATCTTCGAGAGGGCCAGCTCCCAGCCGCCCGTCATGGCGACATCGGCGATCTTCTTGTCCCTGACCACGGCATACACGGCCAGTCCCTTGTCCGTGGGTACAAGCGACTTTTTCTCTCGCCTGACATACTCGCGGGCAAAGAGCGTTTCGATGATGGCGGCACGGGTGGCGGGCGTGCCGATGCCGGCATCCTTCATCGCCTCGCGTTCGGCCTCGTCGGACAGTTCGCGTCCGGCGGTTTCCATCGCCGCCAGCAGGCTCGATTCCGTGTGAAGGGGGCGCGGCCGGGTCTGTTTCTGTTCCGTGACGCATCCCTTGACGGGCAGCTCGTCGCCTTGCACGATGTCGGGAAGGAGGGTCATGTCCTCCTCTTTCTCCTCGACAGGTTCATTCAGGACGGCCCGCCAGCCCGTCTCGACCATGATACTGCCGCGGGACGTGAAACTGCCGCGGGCCGTGAAATCATGTCCCGCGCTTTGCAGGGTAAGGGAAGTGTTTTCTTTCACGCAGGCCCCGGAAAAGGTTTCGAGCATCCGCCCCGCGACCATCTCATAGACGATGCGGTGGTCGGCATCCAGTTCGGAAGGGAGGTTCTCGGTGGGAAGCAGCGCGTGGTGGTCGGCGATCTTTTCGTTGTCCACGCTTCGGCGGGAGAGAGATGCGGTATCCATCCTGCCCGCGTATTCCGCGAAACGGGGATAGCGTGTCATGTTCCCGATGAGTGCCGGAATCTCCTCGGCCACATCTTCCGATATATAGCGTGAGCCGGTACGGGGATAAGTGATGAACTTCTTCTCGTAAAGCGACTGGGCGATGTCGAGCGTTTTTTCTGCCGAAAAACCATACCGACTGTTGGCCTCTTTCTGGAGTGTCGTCAGGTCGTACAAGAGAGGCGGCTGTTCCCTGGCCTCCTTGCGCTCCACGTTCACGACGCGTACCGTTCGGGCGCCGAAACCCTCGGCGCGGGCTGCATCGGCGCTCCAGGTTAACGACGCGTACCGTGCGGTCGCCGATAACCTCGGCGCGGGCTGCTTCCGCCTTCTCCCTGCCGTCGAATTTCTCCGTGGAGAGGACGGTGAACTCCGTGCCCTCCTTTGCCGTGGAGAGCTTCAGCCGGAAATAGGCGGCGGGCTTGAACGCCTTGTTCTCCAGGTAACGGGAGCAGATGATCGCCAGCGTGGGGGTCTGCACCCGTCCGAGCGACCAGACACCCCGCCCGGCAGCCACGGCAAGCGCTTGCGAGGCGTTGATACCGACGATCCAGTCGGCTTCGCTGCGGGCTTTGGCCGAGAGGTAGAGGTTGTCGTATTCGTTGCCGGGGCGGAGGTGTTGTAACCCCTCGCGAATGGCCCGGTCGGTCAGGCTGCTGATCCATAACCGCACGAAAGGGGTGCGGCATTCCAGGTAAGAGTAGATGTAGCGGAAGATCAGCTCCCCTTCACGCCCCGCGTCGGTCGCGACGATGATGCGCTCGGCCATGCCGAACAATTCCCGGAGAATACCGAGCTGCTTCACGACACCCGGGTCGGCCTTATACTCTTTACCCTCCCGAACCTGCCGGGGCAGGAGGATGAACGATGATGGCAGGATAGGCAGGTTTTCCCGGCGGAAACCCGCGATGCCATACTGTTGGGGCATTGCCAGCCCGACCAGGTGGCCGAAGGCCCAGGTTACGGCGTAGCCGTTTCCCTCGATAAAACCGTCTTTACGGTTCGTGGCTCCCACGATGGCGGCGATCTCACGCGCCACCGAGGGCTTTTCTGCGATAATTACTTGCATGATGATTCGGATTTTTCAGTGGTTGTTTTCTTGTTGTTCTTCTTCTTTCTCTTTTTCCGGACGGGCGATCAGCCGGCGGTCGTAATAGACATGGTTGCCGTTCCCGTCGTAATACAGCCGTCCGTCGTCCGCCTTCTCCGGGGGGCTGCGTTTACCCGGCCGGAGGTACAAGGCAGCCAGCGCCGCGATCAGGAGCGGCATGGCTCCGGCCTGCATGTAGAACCATTTCATACGTTATACCTTGGCACCTTTGGAGTTGCTCTTTTTGCTGCTGCGGTAATTTTTCTTCTGCGCCGGGGTGGCCTCCTGCTGTCCCTGCTTGAGCGGCTCTTTCACACCTTTGACCGCTTCGACGGTCTTGCCCTCGGAATTGACGGCGACCTGGGTACGGCTTTCAACGGCGGGTTTGACCTCCGCCCCCTGCCGTTTCGCACGGTCGGGATTCCAGCGGAAGAAGTCCATCTTGTTACGCTCGAAGTTGGGCTTGACCCAGGCGTTGAACGGCTCACACTGCCCGTCCTTGACCATGACCTTGATGTAGG
>ENA-ORHS01000166-ORHS01000166.1-human-gut-metagenome-genome-assembly--contig:-NODE-166-length-8329-cov-4.34735_pt1 | contig 8329 bp, 8 predicted proteins | sample MGYA00243080_ERZ508729 | MGnify/ENA primary metagenome ERZ508729 (study PRJEB26277, sample SAMN04329843) | human gut metagenome | biome: human-associated habitat | host: Homo sapiens | place: USA... | reverse complement strand
TTATCTAGATTCATTCTAATCCTTAATAATATTATACGAATACATTATTCTCCTCACACACTCAATTGAAAGCAGTCTGGATATTTCCATCACGCTGATCCTGGAGGGCTTTTTGATATTTAGCTTCTTTTTGAGCAACAGTAATAGGAACGATCTTCTGTCCATCCTGTAAAGTTTGAACACCTTCCACTACTACCTTATCTCCTTCCTTCAAACCGCTGGTTACGATATTATTCTTACCGTCGTTCAAGTTAGAAACCTGTATTTCCGTATGTTTCAGTGTACTGTCTGCCTGCAATACATAAACGAATTTCTTATCCTGAATTTCCTGTGTAGCTGTCTGAGGTATCAAAATAATATTATCCATTGCATAAGGGAATACAACATTTGCCATACCTCCACTACGTAAAATATTTTGCTTGTTCGGGAAAATAGCACGCATGCTAACAGAACCTGTAGTCTGATCGATAACTCCACTTACAGCATCAATTTTACCTTCTGCATCATACATAGTACCATCAGAAAGTTGCAGTTTTACTGCCGGCATTTTTTCCAGCTGTTCTTTCAATGTACCACCAGCTTTTGTCAAAGCCAACAACTGTTTTTCTGTCATAGAGAAATATACATACATATCACCAATCTGAGAAACAGTTGTCAATGGTTGAGCTACCGATGCACTAACCAAAGCACCTACACGGTACGGGAAAGTTCCGATAACACCATCAGACGGACTTGTAACTGTACAGAAGCCTAAATTTTGTTTTGCAGCAGCATAAGCAGCTTCAGCCTGCGCCAGATTAGCCTTAGCTGTCAGCAAATTATTTACAGCTGTCTGATATTCAAAATCGCTGATAATCTTCTGTTCATGCAGCATTTTCTTATTTGCTTCTGTTTCTGTAACAGTCTTTAAATTAGCTTTAGCAGATTCTACACCAGCCTTAGCCTGGTCGTAAGCAGCTTTATACTGAGTTGGGTCTATCTGAAATAGAGCCTGACCCTTACGAACTGTAGCTCCTTCATCTACGCATAATTTCACTATGAATCCTGACACCTGAGGACGAATTTCAATATCCTGCAAACCTTTGATTGTAGCCGGATACTGAGTGGTCTGGCTACTAGAAGTTACTGTAACCGATTGCACAGACTGTAACCGATAGCACAGCAAACTCGTTGTCACCCATTAACATGCCGCCTTTGCCCCCACCACAGGCAGTCAAAACCGATACCCCTAAAGCCATAAGGGAAATTCGGCTAGAAAAAAAACTTCTGTTTCTTTTTACACTCATATTCATATTATAAAAAAATTAATGTTTTTCTTACCCTCGTTTTATCGTTTCAATAGAAAACTTTTTCAACCCGATTAGTTTTTAACCGTGCAAATATAATGAAAAAATCACTCACAAAACCAACTGTTTAACTAACAATAACCATAAAACTAGGATAGTTATTACATATAGCCAAATTAAAACGACTAATTGACAAATATTATCGACAGAAACTTCTGCATATTATACAAATTACAGTTTTTTTAAAGAAAAAATCTTCCATTTGTTATTTTATTCCTACATTTGCGCTACACATTAATTGATAATTCATAAAACCAATAAAATTATGGTCAAAATAACAAAAGAAGCCGCTTTGGATAATTCATAAAACCTATTAAATTTTGGTCAAAATTACAAAAGTAGCCGCTTTGCTCTATCTCTCACAGGGCATACCGGGTAATATAGAGGTCGTTCCGACCAAACCTTATCAAACACAAAGAGACTTGTCATTAGCATATTCGCCGGTAGTTGCAGAACCATGTCTTGAAATCCAGAAAAGTCCTGAAACAGCATACGACTATACTGCTAAAGGTAATTTGGTTGCTGTCATTTCAAACGGAACAGCTGTTCTGGGATTGGGTGACATAGGTGCCATGAGCGGAAAACCCGTAATGGAAGGAAAAGGATTATTGTTTAAAATATATGCCGGCATCGATGTATTCGACATAGAAGTAAACGAAAAGGATCCTGACAAATTTATCGAAGCTGTAAAAGCTATCGCTCCTACATTTGGAGGTATTAACCTGGAAGATATCAAAGCACCCGAATGCTTTAAGATAGAACAACGCCTGAAAGAAGAACTTGACATTCCTGTCATGCATGATGACCAGCACGGAACAGCAATCATCTCAAGTGCCGGTCTGATCAATGCTTTGGAAGTAGCAGGAAAGAAAATAGAAGATGTAAAAATCGTTGTAAACGGTGCTGGAGCTTCTGCCGTATCATGTACCAAGCTGTATGTATCGCTGGGTGCACGTCTGGAAAATATCGTCATGCTGGATAGTAAAGGGGTTATTTCCAAGCAGCGTACCGACCTGAACGAACAAAAGAAATATTTCGCTACCGATCGTACTGACGTACATACATTGGAAGAAGCGATCAAGGGAGCTGATGTTTTCCTCGGGCTGTCAAAAGGAAACGTACTTACTCAAGATATGGTAAGAAGCATGACAGATCATCCGATTGTTTTTGCTTTGGCAAACCCAACTCCAGAAATATCTTACGAAGATGCTATGGCATCACGCCCTGACGTATTGATGTCAACCGGACGTTCAGACTATCCTAACCAGATTAATAACGTTATCGGATTCCCGTATATATTCCGTGGAGCATTGGATACACGTGCTACTGCTATCAACGAAGAAATGAAACTGGCAGCTGTACGAGCTATCGACGGCCTTGCTAAAAAGCCTGTACCTGATGTAGTAAATGAAGCATATCATGTCAACAACCTGACATTTGGTCCCGAATATTTTATACCGAAGCCAGTAGATCCACGACTGATAACAGAAGTTTCCATGGCTGTAGCTAAGGCTGCAATGGAATCGGGAGTCGCACGTAAGCAGATTACCGACTGGGAAGCATACAAGAATCATCTGCGTGAACTGATGGGTCAGGAAAACAAACTGACTCGCCAGTTATATGAAACAGCACGTCGCTGCCCGCAACGCGTTGTATTTGCCGAAGGAACTCACCCCAACATGCTGAAAGCTGCAGTAGAAGCTAAGGCCGAAGGTATCTGTAACCCAATCCTGTTAGGTAATGAAGAAAGAATAGCTAAGCTTGCCAAAGAACTCGACCTGAATCTGGATGGAATAGAAATCGTAAATCTCCGTCACGACCGTGAAGCAGAACGCCGCGAACGTTACGCACGCATACTGTGTGAAAAACGTGCCCGCGAAGGAGCAAACTTTGCCGAAGCAAACGACAAGATGTTCGAACGTAACTGAACGTAACTATTTCGGTATGATGATGGTTGAAACAGGAGAAGCCGTTGCATTTGTTACTGGTCTGTACACCAAATATTCAAATACTATCAAGGTAGCCAAGGAAGTTATCGGTATACAGCCGGGATACAACCATTTCGGAACAATGCACATCCTGAATTCCAAGAAAGGAACATATTTCATCGCTGATACATTGATCAACCGTCATCCGGATACCGATACACTCATCGACATAGCAAAATTGTCAGTAAAGGCAGTACGTTTCTTCAATCAGGAACCGGTTATGGCCATGCTTTCATACTCTAACTTTGGTTCAGATACTGAAGGAAGCCCGGCAAAAGTACACGAAGCAATAAACTACATGCACAATGAATATCCGGAACTTGCTATCGACGGAGAAATGCAGGTAAAATTTGCCTTGAACAATGCATTGCGTGATGAAAAATATCCTTTCACACGCCTGAAAGGAAAAGAAGTCAATACGCTTGTATTCCCTAACTTAAGTAAGTCAATACGCTTGTATTCCCTAACTTAAGTTCGGCTAATGCAACTTATCAGCTTATACAAAATATGAGTGAGACAGAGGTTATCGGTCCGATTCAGATGGGATTGAACAAACCTATCCACTTTACCGATATAGAAAGTTCTGTACGTGATATCGTGAATATCACCGCTATTGCCTGCATCGATGCAATAGTAGATAAGAAAAAGAAACAATGTTAAACCCTTTATAAAAGGAAAAGCTGAAATCAGAAAATGAAGTAATTCTTCTGTGAATTTTAATTCGTCATTTTCCCGATTTCAGCTTTTCCTTTTTTATCCATAAACAAAAGCTATGAGAAAACCACTAACAAAAACCCAAAGTGTCATACTTACCCTGTTTTGGGCAGCTCTTTGTTTTGTAGTCCTGACTTCTTCTCCACGTATTGACGGACCGCTTATCACAATGCTTCTCATTTCAGGAGCTTTGGTATTTATTCCTATCGCTAAGTCTATGAAAAACAATAAATAATAAGCATTTACACATATTTAATTCACAAAATCAAATATTTTGATATTTTTTCTTTGATTTTATTTATCAAATGTTGCATAAATAAATTTTTATCTATATTTTTGTCACATCAAAAATTGATCAATTTAGAAAATCAAATAATCCAACAACTAAATAGATAATTTATGAATGCAGCTAAAGTATTGGAAGATCTGAAAAGAAGATTTCCTAATGAGCCTGAATATCACCAGGCAGTAGAAGAAGTGTTAGGCACTATCGAAGAAGAATACAACAAACACCCAGAATTCGACAAAGTAAATTTGATTGAACGCTTGTGCATTCCTGATAGAGTTTATCAGTTCCGTGTAACTTGGATGGATGATAAAGGCAATATCCAGACTAATATGGGTTATCGCGTTCAGCACAACAATGCAATCGGCCCGTACAAAGGCGGTATCCGTTTCCATAGTTCTGTAAACTTAGGTATCTTGAAATTCCTTGCTTTCGAGCAGACATTCAAAAACTCTCTGACAACACTTCCTATGGGTGGTGGTAAGGGAGGTATAGTTCTGTAATCTTAGGTTTCTTGAAATTCCTTGCTTTCGAGCAGAGATTCAATAACTCTCTGACAACACTTCCTATGGGTGGTGCTAAGGGTGGTTCTGACTTCTCTCCACGTGGTAAGTCAAATGCAGAAGTAATGCGTTTCTGCCAGGCGTTTATGTTGGAGTTATGGCGTCATATCGGTCCTGAAACAGACGTTCCAGCCGGAGATATCGGTGTTGGTGGTCGTGAAGTAGGTTTCATGTTCGGTATGTACAAAAAGCTGGCTCACGAATTTACCGGTGTATTGACAGGTAAAGGTCGTGAATTTGGTGGCTCATTGATTCGTCCTGAAGCAACTGGTTACGGAAATATTTATTTCTTGCTGGAAATGCTTAAGACACGCAACATAGATATTAAAGGTAAAACTTGTCTTGTATCAGGTTCAGGTAACGTAGCTCAGTACACAGTAGAAAAACTGATCCAACTGGGAGCAAAAGTTGTTACAATGTCTGATTCAGACGGTTATATTTATGATCCGGACGGTATCGACCGTGAAAAACTGGATTACATCATGGAACTGAAGAACTTGTACCGTGGCCGTATCCGCGAATACGCAGAAAAGTATGGCTGCAAATATGTAGCAGGTGCTCGTCCATGGAACGAAAAAGCAGATATCGCTCTTCCTTCTGCAACTCAGAATGAAATCAATGGCGACGATGCAAAAGCATTGATTGCAAACGGTGTAATCGCTGTTTCGGAAGGAGCAAACATGCCTTCTACTCCAGAAGCTATCCGTGTATTCCAGGAAGCTAAAATTCTTTATGCTCCGGGTAAAGCTGCTAATGCTGGCGGTGTTTCTGTTTCTGGTTTGGAAATGACTCAGAATTCTATCAAACTGAGCTGGAGTCAGGAAGAAGTAGACGAAAAACTGAAAAGCATCATGAAGAACATTCACGAAGCTTGTGTACAGTATGGTACAGAACCAGACGGTTATATCAACTACGTGAAAGGTGCAAACGTTGCCGGCTTCATGAAAGTTGCCAAAGCTATGATGGCTCAGGGTATTGTATAAACAGATTATCCCTAACATAAAAACAGAAACGGGTGGAATGCGAATAACGTTCCACCCGTTTTTTATATCAGTAAATACTGTTCACAACAAAAAAATCCTCCTTTATTCATAAAGAACAAGAAAGATTTTTTGAATGTTATCAATTCTTTACTCTTTCAAAGACAAAGAATGAGTATCCCAGTTGTAAACAACAGTATATATCGTATTTGTGTTTATGACTTCTCCTTCATCTTTTCCCCAATCACCATTTAATGTATTCGTTTCTGAATCAGAATTTGTCAAAGTCAACTGATAACTGAAAGAAACACCTTCAGAATAGGGAAAATAAGCAATATCTCCATTGTCTAAAGCTACAGTTCTATCTCCAGCAGTCACAGTAAAATCATATTCCTGTAACCAATCCCTTCAGCAGTCACAGTAAAATCATATTCCTGTTACCAATCCCAGATCACTTCCGACAGATTTAGGCTTACAGCAAATGTAATCGTAGGAACCTGAACTTTCAATCCAGTAGTTTCTCCCTGTTTTACGACAAAAGGAACTTCCGTATAATAAACAGGCTCGCCTTTCTCATCGTTAGTCCAGCCTTTTTCCACTCCATAATTCGGACTATACACTTTCAACATATAGTCATCTGCAGCATCCAATTCGATTTTATTCTGCATTTCTTCAGTAGAAAGTGTGCGAAGCATCTCACCCCCCTTCCACAATTCAACAGTCCAGATTATATCATCAGTTGAACGCGAAGCGACTTCTGCCACAGTTTGCGATTGGACTTCTATACCAGAAACAGACATATAACCTGCCCCAGATAAAACTTCTTTTTGCTGACAACCAATCAGCAAAAAGATTCCACACAATATATAAAGTATATTTCGTTTCATGACTTCATCTTTTATTTATCAAATGCCAAGAAAATATCATCTATTTTCAAAATACTTCCCATATGCACAGTCCAATCGCCAATCACTGGATAAGTTATAGTTGTTCCTAAATCAAAATCACTCTGAGAAAGTGAAGTTTTATTCGAGGCCAAAAACTGCACACATATAGAAGTTGCTTTCTCAAAAGGTTCAGTATAATTAAAATCAACTGTGGCGTGTCCATATTCACCATCTTCTTCCGAAGAGGCAGCAGGTTCATACGTTCCAGTTGCAATTTCCCGATCTCCATTCTTTAAAGACACAACAACCTTGAAAGCATCAGAATTATAGGGCTTATATTTATACCAAAAAGACATCGAAGTTGGACGAGAATCAAAATCATGCCCTTGTATAATACCAGAGTCATAAGTTCCAATAAACAAGCTACCTACCATAGCACCACCGACATAAGTACCCGCAGTATTGGCATAGCCATCACCACATCCCGAAAGATACATCAACGCAGCTTTTGTACCTCCATGAGCATCTTCTGTATAACTGACACAGGATGCAAAGCAACCTTCATACCAAATACCCAAAGCATACGTTCCTCCTTGAGCTTTATCGTTGTTTGTTGCCCACCAAGACGAGCTGGCATTACCTTCTGCATAAGGATGGAAAGTGTAATAAGTTTTATCCTTAGAGGGCCATTATCGTTGTTTGTTGCCCACCAAGTCGAGCTGGCATTACCTTCAGCATAAGGAAGGAAAGTGTAATAAGTTTTATCCTTAGAGGGCCATGTACCCGATTTTTTCTTTTCCTCAATATACCATTCTTCCATATCCGAATTCGGTAACTGTTGCGGAGTTTCCAGCACCACATCCACTGGCTCTGTTTCGATACCCTCACGATAAACAGCACGTATCTGATATTGCTTATCCACAGGATAGTCGTCAAACTGTACCAAGCGATCACAGTCTATCCATTGCTCGTCGCCTTTCTTACGATATTGATATTGAATTTTCTGCGAAATCGTTTCGATATCTCCAGTCTTTATATCACAGCTGTCTACACTAAATTCCTTACACCAGAAGTTTCCCGGATTAGTTACGATAGAGAACTCCGGCTTATTACACTTAAGTGTATAAACCCGATTTACTGTTGCATCTTCACTAGCCCAGCGGTTATTGGCCTTCACATCCACTTCTATTGTTGACGTAACAGTTGCTCCCTTATTCGTCATCAGCTGTGGTAATAAAGAAGTAAAATCCAAAACAGCCTCCGTTGCTCCAACTTCCGGTAAGGAAATACCTAATGCATTTTCAATCGCAGACTTATCTTCAGCACTAGACAACAAATATTCTTTTCCTTGTTCCAATCCAGCAAACTTAGTATCTGCCGAATTAAATTTCAACTTCAACTCCTGCAAGGCAGATGAAAGTTTCAAACGAATAGTTGCCGATTTTTTTTCTGTTTCAGCGAACGAGAGCTCGTTATTCAGAAAACCATCCGATTCCAATTTCGGCTTAGGCATAAACTCTGATGGTATCGTTTCGGCAATAGAAACCGTTTCCGTTTCTAGTTTC
>ENA-ORHS01000155-ORHS01000155.1-human-gut-metagenome-genome-assembly--contig:-NODE-155-length-8698-cov-4.91774_pt1 | contig 8698 bp, 5 predicted proteins | sample MGYA00243080_ERZ508729 | MGnify/ENA primary metagenome ERZ508729 (study PRJEB26277, sample SAMN04329843) | human gut metagenome | biome: human-associated habitat | host: Homo sapiens | place: USA... | reverse complement strand
GCCGACGACCGGACGCGAGCACTTGCTATTCGCCGGGGGTTTAACAGTACTCACCGTTCACGTCCTGTCCGTACTGATGATTTTTATGAGTTCGATTTGATTTTGGGTATGGATGACCGCAATATTGATGCCTTGAAGGAGAAAGCTCCTGATGTGGAAACGGAACGGAAAATAGGCCGGATGACCGACTATTGTCGGGTGAAGGTAGTCGACTACGTTCCTGATCCTTATTATGGCGGGGCGCAAGGATTTGAAAATGTACTTGACATACTGGAAGATGCTTGCGGAGGTTTGCTCGATAGCTTGACTCAAGAACTCTGATTGATGATTGTAAGATATCCAGTTTATATTTTTCTTTACGCCGATATACTGCTTCTTGTAAATAATTGATAACCAATGTGTATCGGCGTATAAGAAAAACATCAGCATATTTTGTCGAAAATATCAGCATATTTTCCTGAACTTTTCTCGATGTTTTTTGAAAATTTGTACAAAAAATAATAGAGTTAGAAGAGGAGCTGATTAGACTTGCTTTTTACCTGCACTTAAAGAACTGGTTGTATGTGTAAATTACATATATTTTTCTTTCCAGTGTTGATATTCTTCATTGAGTGATTCGGGAGCCTGATTGTACCAGCTGTAACCATTTCGACGCTCATATCCAAGTTCGGAAAATGATTTACGGGGAATTCCATCACGGTCGCAGAATAGCGGTTCTTCGTTTTCCAGGTCGTAAAAACGTGCCCATACAGGTCCGGCCTTTTCGTCTTTCACTACGTGTGTGTCAGGCTTGCCTTCAGGAGTCATGAACCGCTCAACACGTATGCCATATAATTTATGTAAATCAAGCCACTCCATTGCACCATTGACTGCTGCCTTTACCCGTTCGTCCGGATCGGGGAGTTCCATTAGCAGGTGAACCAGTGAGCAGCTTTCTGCCGTGCAGAAGGAAGGCAATTCGAATGTTCGGGCCGGAGCTGGTTTTAAGGTTATGTTGTCGTGTTGCTGACACCATATGGTCGGTTTACGATTTACTCTGATTTGAGTATTCAGAATACATTCTATCCCTTTATCGAAAGCGGCGGACAGACGTGCTTTCATTTCATCGTTTACCAGTATATCGAAGGGAGCTTTTCCGTCACGAAGGTTTCGGATGATTTCCATTGTTTGTACCATGGCATCATCATTGTATGTAATATATACTTGATATCCCCTATGTTCAGGCCAGAACTGTGGCCATCCTCCGTTGTCATACTGCCCGCTTAAGATAAACTCCACTCCTTTAAGAAAGGCTTCCTTATAACGTTCTTCGGGAGATTGTTGATAAAGTCTTGCCAGATAAGTCAATTCCAGAATGGTAGCGTCATTGTCGGTTGTGGAGTCATTGCGCCTGTCTTTATCTCCTAATACGATAGGAAGTTCTCCACCCAGTGGGCGGTGAATTGGAATGTTCTTAGGCCATCCTCCTGTTGTACGTTGAAAAGCTAGCACATTATCGGCAATCCGCTTTGCTTCATCGGTTGTGAAAAAACTGTCCGGACTGTTTCTTACAATTCGTTTCCATTCTCTGGTTGTATATTCATAATCCTTGAGGGAAAGTGCTTGTTGGGAAGATGCCGGCATTGCCATTAGTGCACAAATAGCACACGTCAGAAGATTTCTGCCGCTTGCTTTGAAGAAAGTATTTTTCATATCTGTATGTGTTTAGGTTTTACATCTCAAAATTATCAAAGAAGTGCCTATACAGATAATAAAAATTGTTCTTTCCTTGGTCTTTATTGTGCAATGCCTATTATTTCTTCAGATCCGGATAGCTGATACGGGAATGGTACATTGTTTTCAGCTTTTCTTTAAAGTCACTTTTTACTGTAGCAATATCTTTAAATGTTATCGGACATTCCTTGAAGTATCCTTCCTGTACCTGGCTGTCTATGATCTTGTCGACAAGTCCGGAAATACTTTCTTCGGTATATTCCTTCAAGCTTCTTGAAGCTGCTTCTACCGAGTCGGCCATCATCAGAATAGCCTGTTCTTTGGTAAACGGATTGGGACCCGGATATCTGAATGCTTCTTTATCCACTTCTTCATCGGGATGCTCATTCTGATAGGATATATAGAAATACTTTGTAAGTCCTTGACCATGATGGGTGCGGATAAAGTCTTTGATCACTTGAGGCAGGTCATTTTTTTCAGCCAGCTTCATACCGTCTGTTACATGATTTATGACGATTTGTGCGCTTTGTTTATAGTTCAACTGGTCATGTGGGTTTACTCCTGTCTGGTTCTCGGTAAAGAAAGCGGGGTTCAGCATCTTTCCGATGTCATGATACATGGCACCGGTACGCACCAGCTGGCTGTTGGCACCAATGCGGTTGGCTGCGGCGGCTGTCAGGTTGGCAAGGTGCAGTGATTGTTGGAATGTTCCGGGAGCAACTTCCGACATCTCACGCTTCAGCTTGTTGTTGATGTTGGAAAGTTCCACCAGGGTTACATTCGAAGTAAATCCGAAAGTCTTTTCCAAAATAAACAATAACGGATAAGTAAATAGCAGCAAAATACCGTTTATAATAAAATTGACATACATATATGTGTTAAGCTGCGCAATATCGTTCACGTGTATCAGGTCGAGTGCAAAATAGAGTATGGTATATGTTATTACGACAATCAGGGCGCTGCGTAACAATTGTGAGCGTTGAGACAGTTCGCGAAGGCTGTAGATGCTGGCCATACCGGTTATTGTCTGCAATAAGATAAACTCATGTGGGGTTCGCAGGCAGATGGAGCAAAGCAGGATTGATACAATATGTGCCATGAAAGCCGTACGTGAATCAAGGAAGATCCGTATGATCATGGGAAGCATGGTGAATGGCACTATATATACACTCATGAAAGCATGAGCTACCATGATAGCTGATATGACGGGGAAGAATATAATAAGAAAGAACAATAACCCCAGACTACCTTTCTTTTGGTAATAATCTCGGCGGAACAGTGCCAGATAGGTCATGAAGCATCCTATAAGAATAGATACAAACAGAATCTGTCCGAATAAAGTCAGACGTTTTTCTGTAATAGTTTCGCCTCGTTTGTCCCATTCTTTTTGGAGTGATCTCAAGATATCGAATGTACGCTGGTCGATGATCTCGCCGCGGTCGATTATTTTCTGTCCGTTCATTACAAACCCTTTGGCCCAGGATACTCCGGAGAGGATATCTTTTTTTGCAGCTTCCGATTTTTCCGAATCATACATGAGATTAGGAGTTAGGTAATTATTCAGATTACAGCGTTGCAATAGTGTCTTGTTGTAATGTAACGTATCAGAATAAATCAGTTCCTCGTAGGCCCTCTTAGTGGTATACAGTTCGCTTACACTTTGTAGGATAGAAGTGTTTTTATTGATGATATGAATACTGCGCATGCTGTCTTTGCGCAAGTTCCCCAGCTGTTCTACTGGAATAATTCCTTTCTCGTATACGTTTTTCAGTATTCGTTCGATACTTTTAAACTGGCTGATTGCTGTTTCACCTGTATTTTCCGACAGAAGGAAGTAGGGGGGATAATTGGTCATGATGCTGTCTTGTTCCCGGCGGACCTCTTCATCTCCCTTGTATATAGGAAAATCGAATGATGCCTGTAACAAACCGTATTTCCATGGCTTGTTAATATCAAATTGATAGTTGAATGTACCTTCCTTTGGTAAGAAATAGACAATGACGGCAACTGCTGCCAAGAAAATGGCGCATTGATACAGTAATTTCTTGTATGAAAACTGTCTTTCTGCTTGGAAACTTTTCATGTGTTAGGATATTTTGCGTGCAAAATAAGAAAAAAACGGGAAATTTAGCTTAATTTTGCAGCGTATTTTTAGATAAAGACCACTATGGCAGAAAGAAAAGTTAGAGTTCGTTTTGCACCGAGTCCGACTGGTGCATTGCATATCGGTGGTGTGCGCACTGCCTTGTATAATTATCTCTTTGCACGCCAACACGGCGGAGATTTGATTTTCCGTATTGAGGATACAGACTCAAACCGTTTTGTTCCGGGGGCAGAAGAATATATTATCGAATCTTTTAAATGGTTAGGCATTAAGTTCGATGAGGGTGTAAGCTTTGGCGGAAATTACGGTCCGTACCGTCAGTCTGAACGTCGTGATATTTATAAGAAATATGTAAACGTATTGCTTGATAATGGTAAAGCTTATATTGCTTTCGATACACCGGAAGAACTGGAGGCCAAGCGTAAGGAAGTTCCGAATTTCCAGTACGATGCTTCTACACGTAATTCTATGCGTAACTCGCTTACGATGCCGAAGGAAGAAGTTGATAAGCTGATTGCCGAAGGAACACAGTATGTAGTACGTTTCAAAATAGTACCGAATGAAGATGTGCATGTACACGATATCATTCGTGGAGAAGTTGTAATCAACTCTTCTATATTGGATGATAAAGTACTGTATAAGTCAGCCGACGAATTGCCTACTTACCATTTGGCAAACATTGTTGATGACCATTTGATGGAAGTATCTCATGTAATTCGTGGTGAAGAATGGTTGCCTTCTGCTCCGTTGCATGTCTTGTTGTATCGTGCATTCGGCTGGGAAGATACAATGCCTGAATTTGCTCACTTGCCATTGTTGTTGAAACCGGATGGAAACGGTAAATTGAGTAAGCGTGACGGTGACCGTCTGGGATTCCCTGTATTCCCATTGGAATGGCATGATCCGAAGACTGGTGAGGTTTCTTCTGGATACCGTGAGTCTGGATATTTGCCTGAAGCTGTGATTAACTTCCTGGCTTTGCTGGGATGGAATCCGGGAAATGATCAGGAAATCATGTCACTGGACGAACTGGTTAAGTTGTTCGATTTGCATCGTTGTAGCAAAGCGGGAGCTAAGTTCGATTATGAAAAGGGTAAATGGTTCAATCATGAATATATCCTGATGAAGAGTGATGAGGAAATTGCAGGCTTGTTTATGCCTATCTTGAAAGAGCATGGCATCGAAGCTCCTATGGAAACAGTTGTAACCGTAGTAGGTCTGATGAAAGGTCGTGTCAGCTTTATCAAGTAATTGTGGGAAACTTGCAAGTTCTTCTTCGTAGCTCCTACAGAATATGATTAAAAGACTGTAAAGAAACGCTGGAAAGAAGATTCTGCTGTTCGTATGACAGAACTTGCAGACTTGCTTGAATCACTCGACGATTTTTCACTGGCTCATCAGGAAGAAGTGGTTATGAAATGGATAGAAGACCACGGCTACCATATGGGAAATATCATGAATGCTTTCCGCCTTACGCTTGTGGGCGAAGGAAAAGGTCCTCACATGTTTGATATCTCGGCTGTATTAGGTAAAGAAGAAACTGTCAGACGTATGCGTCGTGCAGTAGAGGTACTCAAATAAGAACCGGCATGATTTATAATTTTGTTATAGCTTTATATATAAGTGCAGTCCATCTGGCTGCACTTTTTAATAAGAAAGTAGCCAAGATGGTGAAAGGCGAGAAGGAAGCTTTCGCTGTCTTGAAGAAACAGATTGATCCACAAGCCAAATATTTGTGGTTTCATGCAGCTTCACTGGGTGAATTTGAGCAAGGACGTCCTCTGATAGAACAGATTCGTAAGCAATATCCGCAATATAAGATTCTGCAAACGTTTTTCTCGCCTTCGGGATATGAGGTACGTAAAGATTATAAGGGAGCGGATGTAGTATGTTATCTGCCTCTTGATTCTCCACGTAATGTGAAGAGATTTATAGATCTGGCTCATCCTTATATGGCTTTTTTCATCAAGTATGAGTTCTGGTGCAATTATCTGAGTGAACTGAAGCGTCGTAATATTCCGGTATATAGTGTTTCTTCTATCTTTCGTCCTCAGCAGATTTTCTTCCGCTGGTATGGAGGAAGTTATAAGAATGTCTTGAAATGTTTCGACCATCTTTTTGTACAGAATGAAGAATCTGTCCGCTTGTTGGAAAGTATTGGGGTGACTCGTACGACAGTAGTAGGAGATACTCGTTTTGACCGGGTACTGGAAATTTGCAGTCAGGCGAAAGAATTACCGTTGGTAGAAAGCTTCAAGGGAAATAATCGCAAGACTTTTGTTGCAGGAAGTTCATGGGCTCCGGATGAAGATATCTTTATCCCTTATTTTAATGAGCATCCGGAAATGAAACTGATTATTGCTCCTCACGTAATAGACGAGAGTCATTTGCAGGAAATTATCGGAAAGTTGAAACGTCCGGTAGTACGCTATACACAAGCTACGGAAGAAAATGTCAAACAGGCTGACTGTCTGATTATAGATTGTTTCGGGCTGTTGTCGTCAATATACCGCTATGGAGAATTTTCGTATGGAGGAGGCGGCTTTGGAGTCAGCATTCATAATACACTTGAGGCGGCTGTATATGGTATTCCTGTCATTTTCGGCCCGAATAATTATAAGTTCCTCGAGGCGCAAGGGCTGAAGGCTTGTCAGGGAGGTTTCGAAATTCAGGGTAAAGAAGACTTCGACCGTTTGATGAACAAGTTCCTTTCGGATGAGGCCTGCCTGCATGAAGCTGGAAAGAATGCCGGTGATTATGTGCGTAATAATGCCGGTGCATTGGAAAAGATAATGAATACAGTTTCTTTATAGTAATAGTAAATAAAAGAAAAACAGGCATACAAGTGAAGTTCTCACGAGTATGCCTGTTTTTCTTTTATCCTTTTAGATAATTTTTTCTTAATTGTTATTGCAGTGTTTGCCTATTACTTGGAAAGATAAGGGGGACTTTCTCTGTTTGTCAGATAGATTTTTTTAGTGTTTGAAACGAGAAAGATCTACGTCCTTTACTTCCTTTTTCTTGAATCCTCCAAATTTGTAGCTGAAAGATACGGTGACGTTACGCATATAATTGTTCAGATACATATCTAGATACTGATTTCCATTGCGGACTTTCGTTGTCAGGTGGTTGCTTCCATTGAATAAATCATTCCCTTTGATCTGAATCATAGCTTTATCTCCTGCAAAGGTATAGCGAATGGCTGTATGGATGAATGCGGCAGGCGCTATGGTATAACTTCCTTGTATGGATTTGGATGTACCGGTCGCACTAATTTCTATTTTGATGTTGGGGCGCTTACTGAGTGTAAACGTATTGGTCCAGTTTCCTGCTATATTCCATATTCTACGGTCGAAAGGAGCATCATAATAGTTGCTTGCCTGTTGATGAAGTGAAGACAGACATATCATCAGCTGACTGTCCCACCATTCTCCTGTCTTGAACGGGATAACAGAAGTAAAGGCAAACTCTTTTGAATAGTCCCAGTTCTGATAATTGTATACAGCTTTCAGACGGCTGGAGTCTAGGTATATCATTTGCATGAAGTAATCTTTGATATAATCATAGCTGAACTGGAAAATATATTTGCTTTTCAGGATGTATGTCAAAGCTGCGGAGTAATCAGTATAAGGTTTGAGTGATGAATTTCCTGCCGATTCCTGATAATTGTTAAGGTAACTGGGCGATCCGCTTAACGTCCAATAATCGGGATAAGTCTTGTTCGAACTGAGTTCAAATTGAAGGATGTGTGAAGGGGAAAGAACATAACTTAAGTTCAAAGTAGGGTAGATTGCCCATTTTTTATAGCTTATCATTTGATAATATTCAATGGAAGCAGATGCATTCAGACTCCATTGGCTACCAAAGTTCTTTTCGAAACCGGTATAAAGATTATAAGTATATTCATCAACTCGGCTTTCTTTGTTCATTCCACTCATCGCTGCAAGATTATATCTTTGAGAATTATGGTTGTTTACATATGTAAAGGATGTTCCGTAATTCAGTACCCACGCATTGGAAAGTGTATGGTTTTGGTCGACATATACTTTCCATCGGTTTATATATTGAGCCGTGTTGCTAAGAAAAGTCGTTTCCTGTCCGTTGTTTTCTATGCTGCGGAAAGATTGTTCCTCTTTATTCCTGAAATACGTATAGTCGATACCCCCTGTCAGACCGAAGCCGGAAGTATAGTTTAAAGCCACGTTATGCATCTGTTCTTCGGCAGGGGCATGGTTGAAGGTGGTCGAATGATTATCCGAAGAGGTAACCGATTGTTGTTTATCGGGATTAAGACTGGAAGTATAACTCAGCCCCAATTGGCTCTGTTCATTAAACTTATAGTTTCCTCCAAGCCGGAATGTATGTACCAGTTGCCTATTTTCTCCGTTAGTAGACTGGCTGATGTTATGTATTTCATCATTCAACGTGTGACGGGTAATCAGTTTATAACCTTGACGGTTGTAGTGATTGTTGAGATTGTACATAAAGTCTATATCCAGTTTGGGAGATAAATAGGCAAATGTCACGCCGCCTTCTTCTCCTGCTTTATTTGCCTGTACATAATTGCCGTTTATCTCTCCCTGTAATCCTCCTTCTCCCGGTTTATAACCTTTTAGTATTACATTGATTGCTGCACCGCGCACATGATATTGCGGGGGAGTATTATACATCACTTCTGCCCGTTCTACACGTGATGCAGGCATACCCTTTAATAATGTAACAAGCTGTTCGTAGTTCATAGATGTAGGCTTTCCGTTCAAAATAATATTGATACTTCCAGCTCCGGCTAGTGTCAACACTCCATTTTGTTCCATTACGCCCGGTAGTTGTTTTAATGCATCATACACATTCGTCACCAGCTTATTGGCAGTGAGTTGAGGC
>ENA-ORHS01000152-ORHS01000152.1-human-gut-metagenome-genome-assembly--contig:-NODE-152-length-8867-cov-5.5505_pt1 | contig 8867 bp, 20 predicted proteins | sample MGYA00243080_ERZ508729 | MGnify/ENA primary metagenome ERZ508729 (study PRJEB26277, sample SAMN04329843) | human gut metagenome | biome: human-associated habitat | host: Homo sapiens | place: USA... | reverse complement strand
TCTATGAAATACTCTGCCCTTCGCTGGTAGCCAAAGAAACGATTCTGTTGTTGAATGATGAACGTACATGCAACTGGCCATTAGCATCAACTTTCACATTTCTTTTTTTAGCTGCGACTGTTTTTTTTGCCATATTAACAATTATTATTTAGTAGCTTTTTTCTTATTTGCAACAGTTTTCTTTCTTCCCTTACGTGTACGAGCATTATTCTTTGTGCTCTGACCTCTTACGGGCAGACCTAAACGGTGACGAACACCACGATAGCAACCAATATCCATTAATCGCTTAATGTTCAACTGGATTTCTGAACGAAGATCACCTTCTACTTTATATTCAGCACCGATAATTTCACGAATCTTAGCAGCCTGATCATCAGTCCAATCCTTAACCTTCAGGTCACGATCAACACCTGCCTTGTCCAAAATCTTTGCTGAACTACTGCGTCCGATACCATATACGTATGTCAACGCAATCTCACCTCTCTTATTCTGAGGCAAATCTACACCAACTATTCTTATAGCCATATACTAAATTATTTTTTTTGCAAAAATAATAAATTATCCTTGACGTTGTTTATACTTAGGATTTTTCTTGTTAATAACATACAAACGGCCATTACGTCTTACGATCTTACATTCCGGCGTACGTTTCTTTAATGATGCTCTTACTTTCATATCTTATTTTCTTTTATTTATATCTAAAAACGATTCTTCCTTTGGACAAATCATAGGGTGACATCTCTACCCTTACCTTATCCCCCGGTAATATTTTAATGTAATGCATTCTCATTTTGCCGGAAATATGAGCAGTAATCTCATGTCCGTTTTCCAGCTCAACACGAAACATTGCATTTGACAATGCTTCAACGATCACTCCATCTTGTTCAATTGCGGATTGCTTTGCCATATTAAATTGCTTTATCTCCTAAAACTTGCTCTATAAATTCAAACGATGATAAAATATCTGCTTTATCCAAGCCTATCGCAACAGTGTGCTCAAAATGAGCAGCACATTTACGATCTCTTGTTCTGATAGTCCAACGATCACTTTCCATTACAATCTGACGACTTCCCTGAGTTATCATGGGCTCAATAGCAATACACATTCCTTTTTTTAACAAGGTTCCTGTGCCTCTTTTGCCATAATTAGGAACTTGAGGTTGTTCATGCATCTCCTTACCTATCCCATGACCTACGAACTCACGAACTACTTCATACGATTGGGCTTCACAATGTTGCTGAATTGCATATCCAATATCACCTAAACGCTTTCCATGAACAGCATTTTCAATCCCCTTATACAAAGCCTCTTTTGTAGTTTTCAAAAGGGCTACAATTTCGGGATCAACTTCTCCTACACAAAAAGTATAAGCAGAATCTCCACAATAGCCGTTCATATAAGTTCCACAGTCGACAGAAACAATATCACCTTCTTTTAAAGGAATATCATTAGGAATACCATGCACAACTTGTTCATTAACGGAAGTACATAATGTACCAGGAAATGGAGGTCCATATGGATTAGGGAAACCTTTAAAAGTGGGAATTGCCCCATGATCTCTAATAAATTCTTCCGCAACTCTATCAAGTTGTTTTGTTGTCACTCCAGGCTTTATCAATTTTGCCACTTCAGCCAGAGTCCTCCCCACAAGGAGATTACTCTGACGAAGCAACTCTATCTCATCATCTGTCTTAAGAAATATCATTCTGACTTTATTTAATAAGCAGCAACATTTCCAGAACGTCCTTTAATTCTTCCTGAGCTGAGCAAGCCATCGTAATGACGCATTAACAAATGACTTTCTACCTGCTGAAGAGTGTCAAGAACAACACCCACAAGAATCAACAAAGAAGTTCCACCAAAGAACTGTGCAAATTCAGCCTGAACTCCAAATACCCCTGCAAAAGCTGGCAATATAGCAACGATAGCTAAGAAAAGAGATCCAGGCAATGTAATACGAGACATTATGGTATCAATATAATCTGCAGTACTCTTTCCCGGTTTGATACCTGGAATAAAGCCGTTATTTCTCTTCATATCCTCAGCCATCTGAGTCGGATTAATCGTAATTGCAGTATAGAACCAGGTAAATACAATAATCAAAATTGCAAATACCAAATTATACCAGAAACTAGTATGGTCTACAAAAGCACGAGCAATACCACTTGCAGAAGCTACATTTGAGAATCCAACAATTGTAATAGGGATAAACATGATTGCCTGAGCAAAGATGATCGGCATTACATTTGCAGCATTTACCTTCAAAGGAATATACTGTCTAGCACCACCATATTGTTTATTTCCTACAATACGTTTAGCATATTGTACGGGCACTTTGCGAACACCTTGTACCAAAAGTATAGCAGCAGCTATAACTAATATCAACATAACAATTTCCAACAGGAACATGATGATACCACCAGCACCCGGTGAAGCAAGGCGGGAAACAAATTCACCTGAAAAAGCTTGAGGAAGACGAGCAATGATACCAATCATAATGATCAAAGAAATACCATTACCAATACCCTTGTCTGTAATTCTTTCTCCAAGCCACAAGATAAACATACTTCCAGCAGCCAAAATGATGGTAGAAGTAATAATAAAGAAAGTCCAATCTAATGAAGCATTAAGAGCCGGACCTGCCTGCATTTTCAAGTTGATCAAATAAGAAGGTGCTTGGAATATCAAAATAAAAATAGTCAGGATACGAGTATACTGATTGATTTTACGACGTCCACTTTCACCCTCGCGCTGTAATTTCTGGAAGTAAGGAACTGCAATCGCCAACAACTGAATCACGATGGATGCAGAGATATACGGCATGATTCCCAATGCAAAAATTGAAGCATTGGAGAAAGCTCCACCAGAGAACATGTTCAACAAAGCAAGAAGACCTTCACTCGTTTGTTCATGCAACTTTGACAGCATATCAGGGTTGATACCTGGAAGAACCACATACGAACCGAATCTGTAGATTGCAACAAACAATATAGTAATGAGGATCCGCTGTCTCAGATCCTCAATATTCCATATGTTCTTTAATGTTTCAATAGATTTTCTCATTGAATCAGAGTTTTACTGCATTACCACCAACGGCTTCGATTGCAGCTACTGCACTCTTAGAGAAAGCATTTGCTTCTACATCGAGTTTAGTAGTTAAACTACCGTTACCAAGAACTTTCACTAACTGATTAGAAGAAATAAAACCAGCTTCAATCAAGTCATTAACACTAACTTTAGACAGGTTCTTAGCTTCAGCCAATTTCTGAATAGTATCAAGGTTAATAGCTTTATATTCAACACGGTTAAAATTCTTAAAACCAAATTTCGGAACACGACGCTGAAGAGGCATCTGACCACCTTCAAAACCGATCTTCTTAGAATAACCAGATCTTGATTTTGCTCCTTTATGTCCTCTTGTTGAAGTACCTCCCAAACCAGAACCAGCACCACGACCAATTCTCTTTCTAGTTTTGACAGAACCTTCTGCTGGACGTAAATTATTTAAATTCATATTGTAAAATCCTTTATTATTAACAATATATTACTTAACGATTGCAACCAGGTGTTTTACCTTTTCAATCATACCCAGAATTGAAGGAGTTTCTTCGTGTTCAACCACACGATTCAATTTACGAAGTCCCAGTGCATCCAATGTTTTTTTCTGATCTGCAGGAGCACCAATTCTACTCTTTATTTGTTTAATCTTAATAGTTGACATGTTTATCCTCCTTATCCTCTAAATACTTTTTCCATACTTACACCTCTGTTTTGAGCTACCATGCGAGCATCTCTCATTTCGCTCAAAGCCAAGATTGTAGCTTTAACCAAGTTGTGCGGATAAGAAGAACCTTTTGACTTAGCCAAAACGTCTGTAACACCCACACTTTCCAAAACAGCACGCATCGCACCACCTGCTACCACACCAGTACCGGTAGAAGCCGGCTTGATGAATACTTCAGCGCCGCCAAATTTAGCCGACTGTTCATGAGGAACTGTACCTTTCAATACAGGAACACGAGTCAAGTTCTTTTTAGCTGCTTCAACACGTTTTGCAATTGCTGATGTAACTGCACCAGCTTTTCCAAGGCCCCAACCGATAATACCATCTTCATTACCTACTACAACAATAGCAGAGAAGCTGAAAGTTCTACCACCTTTTGTAACTTTAGTAACGCGGTTGATTGCAACCAGTCTATCTTTTAATTCTATATCGTTAGTGATCTTAACTCTATTATTAACTGCCATAATTCATTAAAATTTAAGTCCACCGTTACGAGCAGCATCAGCTACTTCTTTTACTCTCCCATGATACAAGTAACCATTACGGTCGAATACGACAGTCGTAATACCAGCTTCTTGAGCTTTCTTAGCGATCAGTTCACCAACTTTAGCAGCTTGTTCTTTCTTTGGCATTGGTTCCATACCCAAAGAAGAAGCAGCAGCCAATGTTCTACCGCTCAAATCGTCGATAACTTGGACATATATCTGCTTGTTACTTCTAAACACACTCATACGCGGACGTTCAGCAGTACCTGAAATCTTGTTGCGTACTCTATATTTGATCTTGATTCGTCTTTCTATTTTTGTTGTCATAATTGTACGATTTTATGTGAATTACTTAGCACCAGCTGACTTACCAGACTTTCTACGAATTTCTTCACCAACAAACTTAATACCTTTTCCTTTATAAGGTTCAGGCTTACGGAAAGAGCGTATTTTTGAACAAACCTGACCGAGCAACTGTTTGTCACAAGATTCCAATATAATAAGAGGGTTCTTATTTCTTTCAGATTTAGTTTCAACCTTGATTTCAGGAGGCAACTGCATAAAGATGTTATGAGTATAACCTAAAGCGAAATCAATGATATTACCATTGTTTGATGCACGGTAACCAACACCGACAAGTTCCAACTCCTTCTTATAACCTTCAGAAACACCAACAACCATGTTATGTATCAAAGCACGATACAAACCATGGAACGCATGACGCTGTTTGAGGTTATCAAGCATAGCGTTTTCATTTTCTTTCAACACCACGTGACCGTCTGCAATTTCTACTTCAATAGCAGGATTTACAAACTGACTCAACTCACCTTTCGGACCTTTAACGTTTACTACGTTATCCTTCAGAGTAACTGTTACTCCAGCAGGAATACTAACGGGCAATTTACCTATTCTTGACATAGTTTATATCCTCCTACATTAATATACATAACAAAGAACTTCACCACCGATTTTCAATGCAGCAGCTTCCTTGTCTGTCATCACACCTTTGGAAGTAGATATAATAGCAATACCTAATCCATTAATAACTCTCGGCATGTCTTTGTAGCCGGTATACTTACGCATACCCGGAGTAGATACTCTTTCAAGTTTTTTGATAGCGTTAACTTTGTTAACAGCATCATACTTCAAAGCAACCTTGATAGTTCCTTGAGGACCATCTTCTACAAATTTGTAGTTCAGAATGTAACCTTTGTCAAACAGAATCTTAGTAATTTCTTTTTTCAAGTTTGAAGCAGGTACTTCTACAACTCTGTGCTTAGCACTAATTGCATTTCTCAATCTTGTGAGATAATCTGCGATTGGATCTGTCATAAAAATAAATTGTTAAATTAATCAGGACTACCCTGACAATATTTAATAATAAAAAAATTTACCAGCTTGCTTTCTTAACGCCCGGGATTAAACCGTTTGATGCCATTTCACGGAACTGAATACGTGAAATACCGAACTGACGCATATATCCTTTAGGACGACCAGTCAGTTTACAACGGTTGTGCAAGCGAATAGGATTGGAATTCTTAGGCAGTGCCTGCAATTTCTGTGCAGCTTCAAAAGCTTCAGCAGGATCACCAGTGTTAACAATCTTCTTCAACGCAGCACGTTTCTCAGCATATTTGGCTACCAGTTTGGCTCTTCTTACTTCACGAGCCTTCATTGATTCTTTTGCCATATCTTATCAATCTTTTTTAGCGTTTTTAAACGGTAAACCGAATTCCTTCAACAAAGCATAACCTTCTTCGTCTGTTTGAGCAGAGGTTACAAAGGTAATATTCATTCCGAGAATTTTAGTAATACTATCGATATTTATTTCAGGGAAAATGATTTGTTCCTGAATACCCAAAGTATAATTACCTCTTCCGTCCAACTTGCTTTCGATACCTTTGAAGTCACGGATACGTGGCAAAGCTACACGAACAAGCTTTTCAAGGAATTCATACATTCTTTCACGACGTAAAGTTACCATTACACCGATAGGCATTTTTTTACGCAACTTAAAGTTTGCGATATCTTTACGAGAAACAGTTGCAACAGCTTTCTGACCGGTAATTGCTGTCAGTTCATTGATAGCAACATCGATAATTTTCTTATCAGCTACAGCCATACCCAAGCCCTGATTGATAACAATCTTCTTCAGCTTAGGAATCTGCATAGATGAAGTATACTGGAACTGATTCTTCAACGCAGGAGCAATGCGCTCTGCATATTCTTTCTTAAGGCTAGCAGTATTACTCATTATTTAATCTCCTCTCCTGATTTTTTAGCATAACGAACAAATGTTCTTCCATCAGAACTTTCTCTTCTACCAACACGTGTCGGTTTACCTGTCTTAGGATCAACCGGATTCAGGTTAGAGATGTGAATAGGTGCTTCCTGCTTCACAATACCACCCTGAGGATTCTTTGCATTAGGTTTAGTGCTCTTTGATACCATGTTGATACCTTCAACCAGTGCACGTCCTTCTTTAACAAGAACTTTCAACACGCGGCCAGTTTTACCCTTGTCTTCACCAGAGTTTACGTAAACTGTATCGCCTTTTTTAATATGTAATTTACTCATTACTTAAATCTTTAACAAAATTAAAGTACTTCAGGTGCAAGTGAAACAACTTTCATATTTGCATTACGCAATTCTCTCGCAACCGGGCCAAAAATACGACTTCCTCTAATTTCACCTGCGTTATTCAGCAATACGCAAGCATTGTCATCAAAACGAATATAAGAACCGTCAGCACGACGAATTTCTTTCTTTGTACGTACGATCAAGGCCTTAGATACTGCACCTTTTTTAATATCACTTGAGGGGATAACACTCTTTATTGAAACTACAATAACATCCCCAACAGAGGCATAACGTCTCTTTGTACCGCCTAACACGCGGATACAAAGAGCTGCTTTAGCACCACTGATGTCACATACTGTAAGTCTGGATTCTACTTGTATCATAATTACTTAGCTCTTTCGATAATTTCAATCAATCTCCATCTCTTAGTTTTGCTCAAAGGACGAGTTTCCATAATACGAACAGTATCTCCGATTTGGCATTCATTCTTTTCGTCATGAGCATGGAATTTCTTCGTTTTAGAAACGAATTTACCATAAATAGGGTGTTTTTCCTTAAACTTAGCAGCAACAGTAATGGTCTTATCCATTTTATTGCTAACTACAACACCAGTTCTTTCTTTTCTTAAATTTCTAGCTTCCATGAGGACCATTATTATTTGTTAAGTTCTCTCTGACGCAATTCTGCCTTCATACGCGCAATCGTACTGCGTAACTTTTAAATCTGTGCAGGAATATCCAGCGGAGAGATAGAATGATTTAAAACCATCTGATTGTAATTGGCTACTTCAGCTTCAATTCTTTCTGCCAATTCGTTGGTAGCTATTTCTCTAATTTCTGCAATCTTCATATCAATTAAGCATTTTGACTTGCGTCGTAATCACGTCTAACAATAAACTTAGTTGTAACAGGAAGTTTCTGTGCTGCAAGGCGCAAAGCTTCTTTAGCTACATCAAAAGAAACTCCTTCTACTTCGATCAAAATACGACCCGGAGTTACAGGAGCTACAAATCCTTCGGGAGAACCTTTACCTTTACCCATACGTACATCAGCAGGTTTACGAGTAATAGGTTTGTCCGGGAAAATACGGATCCAAATCTGACCCTGACGCTGCATATATCTTGTTACAGCAATACGAGCTGCTTCAATCTGACGTCCAGTAATCCACTTAGTCTGTAATGACTTGATACCAAATGTACCGAAAGCCAACTGGTGTCCTCTCTGGGCATTACCTTTAGCGCTACCTTTCTGCTGTCTTCTGAATTTTGTCTTTTTCGGTTGTAACATAATTCCTAAAATTCAAATTCGTTAGCGATTGTTGTTTTTCTTTCTACGGAAGTTCTTTCCTCCATTATTACCGTTTCCACCACGGTTGTTTTCCTTGCTCTGAGTGAAGTTAGGAGCTAACTCACGTTTACCATAAACTTCACCACGGCAAATCCATACTTTGATACCCAGCAAACCAACTTTTGTCAAAGCTTCAGCATGACAATAGTCAATATCTGCACGGAAAGTATGCAACGGAGTACGACCTTCCTTATACATTTCAGAACGTGCCATTTCAGCACCATTCAAACGACCTGAAATCAGTACCTTGATACCTTCAGCTCCCATACGCATTGTATTGGCAATAGCCATTTTAATAGCGCGGCGGTAAGCAATCTTACCTTCAACCTGGCGAGCGATATTATTAGCAACAATCACAGCGTCGAGTTCGGGTTTCTTCACTTCGAAGATATTAATCTGGATATCCTTATCGGTGATCTTCTTCAACTCTTCTTTCAACTAATCAACTACCTGACCACCTTAACCAATGATAATACCTGGGCGAGCAGTACATACAGTAATTGTCACCAACTTCAGAGTACGTTCAATTACGATTCTTGAAACGCTGGCTTTTGCAAGTCTGGCATTCAGATATTTACGAATTTTGCTGTCTTCCAATAAAGCATCACCATAATTCTTGCCACCGTACCAATTAGAATCCCATCCTCTGATAATTCCTAAACGGTTACTTA
>ENA-ORHS01000149-ORHS01000149.1-human-gut-metagenome-genome-assembly--contig:-NODE-149-length-8903-cov-4.08024_pt1 | contig 8903 bp, 8 predicted proteins | sample MGYA00243080_ERZ508729 | MGnify/ENA primary metagenome ERZ508729 (study PRJEB26277, sample SAMN04329843) | human gut metagenome | biome: human-associated habitat | host: Homo sapiens | place: USA... | reverse complement strand
AAGGGAACAATTCTTCTACAGGAGAAGCGGTTAAGCAGGCTGGCGGTATTGCCGGAATCAATAAAGGATGCGTCATTAACTGCTCTGCAGAGAACATTGATTTTCAACTGCCAAACGCTCAGGCTTCCGGTATCTCTTTCAGTAATTTCGGACAACTGTTAAACTGCTATATGGCAAGTTGTGATTTTACTAATACACTGAGCAGTGGAGGTATCTGCTATACCATGGAACCAAGAAGTGAAATGAAAAATTGCTACACATACAAAACGATAGGATATCCATCAAAAAAGAAATATGGATCACTGGTATATAAAAGCAACAACTGTACGATAGAAAGCGGACTTTACTGCGATGTTGATATCAGAGGAGTATACGACACCTACCAAACTACCCCGAAACAGATATACACATACGATGAAAACACGATGAAAGCAGAAAATGATATACCAGTTATCGACATACTTAACAACTGGATATCAGATAATGCACAGCTTTATCCGTAAAATTTCTTTTACCAATTGATTAAAGGAGATATTCCTCCTATAATACAGGAACTCCGCTAGATTTTGTTTTTTTTAGGCTAAAGGACGATGCTTATGAGTAAAATATTGTATTTTTGCCACAAAATCAGTTTTCATGGAAAAAAATAAGAAATTAATCATCGTTATAGCAGCATTGATTGTTGTAATTGCTGGAGTTTCATTTTTAGCGTTCAATGAATTTCGCAAAAATAAAGAAATGACTGAAGTATTCGCCGTCGAAAAAGAAGAGATGGAAAACGAATACAGCACTTTTGCCACTCAATATGACGAGCTTCAGGTACAATAAATAATGACTCTCTACGCGAAAAGCTAGAAAGTGAAAAGTTAAAGACCCAACGTTTGCTTGAAGAACTCCGTCAGGTAAAAAGTAGCAATGCCGCTGAAATCATACGCTTGAAAAAAGAACTGAAAACTGTTCGTGCCGTATTGAGAAGTTATGTCATGCAAATCGACTCACTGAATCGAATCAATGCTGCACTGATGGAAGAAAATCAGGAAGTGAAAAGTAAATATACAGCAGCTACTGCACAAATCAATACCCTAGCCGCTGAAAAGAAAAATCTTAATGAGCGAGTATCACTGGCAGCCCAGCTTGATGCAACGAATATATCTGCTCTTCCAATGAATAAACGAGGTAAAAAAGCACGTAAAGTAAAGGACGTGAAGAAAATTGCTATCTCGTTCACCATCGTCAAGAACATTACAGCCAAAACGGGTAATAAAACTCTATATATCCGTATTGCCAAACCTAACAACGAAATCTTATCGAAAGGTGATACAACATTCCCATACGAAGATCGTCAGATTACATATTCTATCAAGAAATATATTGAATATACTGGTGAGGAACAAAGCGTTACCGTATATTGGGATGTAGAAGAATTCCTCCCTGCGGGAACATATTCTGTATACATCTTTGCTGATGGCAATATGATCGGTCAGAACTCATTCGAAATGAAATAAAACTTTATGAGAAAATACTTAATTTATTTCATACTCAGTTCCATTTTTCCAACGTTTTTTCTATCGTCATGCGGAGAAGACCGTTCTGGTGAATACTATGCCTTAATTGCAAGTAAGACATGGATGTATGAAACCATGCAACAGAATTATCTGTTCTATGAGGATCTTCCTGCTGAAGACGGACTGGATTTTTTCGATAAGCCGGCAGATTTTTTAACATCGGTGGCATCTGATCGTGACCAGAAAAATGGTGTTCTTTTCTCTCACATCGATTCTGTTAAAATATCCCGTGTGCAAAGCAGTTATCCTACATTCGGCATCGAAGGAAGTTTGGTTCGCGGTGTAAGCGGAGACTATTATTATACAATATAATATACTCAACCGGATTCTCCGGCCAGTGAAATGGGATTGAAGCGTGGCGATCATATTTTTATGGTCGACAGTCAGAAAATTACGAGCAGCAATTATACAGAATACTTCCAACGCCCAAGCAAAACTTACTGCTATCAGGTTGCAAGAATGAATGACAACGGAACTCCAGACAGTCTGGAATTTACGACACCTGCTCCACGAATCGTTGAGGAACCAAGTGTATACTTAACACGCAATTTTACAACATCGGGCGGAAAAAAAGTTTTCTATATCATGTATAACAGTTTCGAAATAACAGAGGAAACTGAGCTGAAAAGCAAATTTGCAGAAGGGCTAGCCTCATCACCCAATGAGATTGTTCTGGATTTAAGATACAACCCCGGTGGCTACGTTTCTACAGCTTTGCTGTTGAGTACCATACTTGCTCCTGCTGATGCAATGGGAAAAACATGTTTCAACCTGATATTTAATGATAAACTGAATAAAACAGAAAATTATGTGTTCGACCCAGCTCTTCTGCAAGGAGTATCCAATGCTTCGTTCGACCATCTTTATGTGTTGACAACAGGAAATACAGCTTCAGCTTCAGAAATCATAATCAACTGCCTGCGCCCATATTTAGGTGACAAATTAATTCAGGTAGGAGAAAATACATTTGGTAAAAATGTAGCTCAAAGTTTATTCACCAATTCAGCTCATCCGCAACTAGAATTCTGGCTAACTACTTCGTACATAAGTAATTCAGAAAATTATTACGATTATTATACAGATGGCCTAAAGCCCGATTATGAAGAAAGTGAGGATCTTACCGGATATTTGGGAGAACTGGGAACAGAACAAGATTCCTTGATGGTCCCTGTATTGTATCACATAGAGCATGGCAATTTCCCATCAACAACTCCTAGTGAAACTAGAATAATGACACGTTGGTTTGGTGTAAACTCTACCCCACAAGTGGTTTCTAATTCTATTGCTAATAAACCCAAACGTTCTAAACTGACCAGTTTCTAATTTTTCAAAAAGACAGTTAAGCTAAAAAAGCAAAAAAGACACAGAAACGCTCTTCCTTTTCAACCTTTTTACTTGGTGATTTGTTTATATTATAATACATTTGCAATGTTGCATAATCAACTAAACACTAAAGAAAATTGGTAATGAAAAGAATTTTAAGTTTCATTTTATTGTTCGGGCTGGTTCTAAATGGTTATGCCCAACGAATCTTAAATTTGGACAGTTGCCGTGCACTGGCTCTCGCGAACAACAAAGAACTACGCATCGCGCAAGAAAAAATAAATGCTGCTCACTACCAGCAAAAAGCAGCATTTACGAATTATCTCCCAAAGATAGATGTGACGGGAAGCTATATGCGTACCCAAAAAGAAATATCTTTACTAAGCAATGACCAGAAACAAGTCATTGGCAATATGGGAACCAGCGTAGGAAACGAATTACAGCATTTGGGACAAGAATTGCAACAAATAGCAATGCAACATCCTGAATTGCTTCCCCTCCTTACCCCTTTAAGTAATGCTATGGGAAAAATTCCAGGAGCATTAAACAATGCAGGACAAAGTATTATTGATGCATTTCGTACTGATACCAGAAATTTATATGTAGGAGCTGCTACCCTTACCCAGCCTATTTTTATGGGAGGAAAAATCGTAGCATATAATAAAATAACGAAGTATGCAGAGCAGTTGGCACAATCACAACATGCTACAGGCATGCAGGATGTAATATTAAGTACGGATCAAGCCTACTGGCAAGTCATCTCTCTGGTCAATAAAAAGAAATTGGCAGAAAGCTTCCTGAAACTTGTTCAAAAGTTAGACTCTGACGTGAGTAAAATGGTTGCCGAAGGAGTTGCCACGACTGCAGATGAACTCAGTGTAAAAGTAAAAGTAAATGAAGCAGAAATAACACTTACTCAGGTAGAAGATGGGTTAAGTCTATCTAAAATGGTACTATGCCAGCTCTGTGGCATCCCATTGGATACAGAAATACGACTGGCAGATGAAGAAATTAAAGATTTGACATTACCCAATACATACACGGAAAGCAATGTAAATACCGCATTTGCAAACCGTCAGGAACTTAAATCGCTAGAACTTGCCGAAAAAATTTACAGACAGAAGGTAAATGTTGCTCGTGCCGAGTTTCTTCCTTCAGTCGGATTAACAGCAAACTACTTGTTCACAAATCCTTCACTGACTAATGGATTTGAAAATAAATTCCGAGGAATGTGGGGAATCGGTGTTGTCGTAAAGATACCGGTATTCCATTGGGGAGAAGGTATATACAAAGTCAAAGCTGCCAAAGCTGAAGCCAATATAGCACGCTACCAACTGGAAGATATAAAAGAAAAGGTAGAACTTCAGGTCACACAAAGCTCGTATAAAGTTAATGAAGCTGTGAAAAAGCTGACCATGGCAGAAAAAAACATGGAAAAAGCCGAAGAAAATTTGCGATATGCCAATCTGGGATTTAAAGAAGGAGTCATACCTGCAAGCAATGTATTAGAAGCACAAACGGCTTGGTTGTCAGCACAATCTGGCAAGATTGATGCACAAATCGATCTGAAAATGAGTGAAATATATTTGAACAAATCAATGGGAACATTAAAATAATAAATCAATATGACTGAAAAATCTCAACACAGCAATATCATGCTGGCATTTTTTACACTTGCTGCAGTAATTGTCATTGTAAGTATCATCGGATTCTTTACTCTCGGAAAGGGTCCTGAAATTATTCAAGGTCAGGCAGAAGCAACTGAATATCGCGTTTCGAGCAAAGTGCCAGGACGTATACTTAAATTTTTAGTAGATGAAGGAGAAAAAGTAAAGGCTGGAGATACACTTGCTATACTTGAAGCTCCGGATGTACAGGCTAAATTATCTCAGGCACAGGCAGCAGAACAAGCTGCACAGGCTTTAAATGAAAAAGCAATCCGTGGCACTCGTTCAGAACAGTTGCAAGCAGCATTCGAAATGTGGCAAAAGGCAAAAGCTGGTCTGGACATCGCAGAAAAATCATATAACCGTGTAAACAGATTGTATGAAGAAGGAGTTATGTCTGCTCAAAAAAGAGATGAAGCAAAAGCTCAATATGATGCTATGGCCGCAACAGAACGGGCTGCCAAAGCACAATACACAATGGCTAAAAATGGTGCACAACGTGAAGACAAAGCAATGGCAGCAGCTCAGGTAGAGCGTGCGAAAGGTGCTGTGGCCGAAGTTACTTCATATATAAACGAAACTTATCTGATAGCGTCTGCCGATGGAGAAGTTACAGAAATATTCCCTAAAGTAGGTGAACTGGTAGGTACTGGAGCTCCAATCATGAATGTTGCTCAGCTAGACGATATGTGGGTAACCTTTAATGTACGAGAAGATTTCTTGAAAGATTTTACCGTAGGAGGGGAAATTACAGCTTATATACCTGCATTAGAAAAAAATGCAACTTTCAAGGTCACATACATGAAAGATTTGGGAACTTATGCAGCATGGAAAGCAACCAAGACAACCGGACAATTCGATTTAAAAACTTTTGAGGTAAAAGCCAAACCCGTACAAACAGTACAACATTCCCGCCCCTGCACGTCGGCCATAATAGAAAAAGAAATACTAAACTATCTCAATTACTGCCCATAAACGCCTGTTACAAATTGCGAAACGAGAAGTTATACGCATCGCAACCAAGCCGATGTATCTCTTTTGCATGGTAATAGCTCCGATTTTCAGTTATATTTTCTTTACTACGCTAATGAGCAGCGGGCTACCTACCAATATGCCTGCAGGCGTAGTGGACCTTGACAATACTTCAACTACACGTACAATCATACGTAATCTGGATGCTTTTCAGCAGACTAAAATCGTAGCCCACTACGGTAGTTTCAACGAAGCAAGGGAAGCCATCCAGCGCGGAGAAATTTATTCATTCTATTACATTCCGGAAGGGACTACAGAAAAAGCAATAGCAGGCAGACAACCTAAAGTGTCTTTTTACACAAACTATTCATACCTGATAGCCGGTTCTCTACTTTACAGAGATCAACGTACGATGAGTGAGCTTGCTTCTGCTGCCATAGGTCAGAGTACCTTATTGGCCAAGGGAGCTACAGAAGATCAGGCTGTAGCATTCTTACAACCAATTGTCATTGATACTCATCCACTGAATAATCCCTGGCTAAACTATTCCGTATATCTGTGTAACACACTATTTCCCGGAATATTGATGCTACTGATTTTTCTAATTACAGCATATACAATAGGAGTTGAAATAAAAGAAAATACGGCAAAGGAATTACTTCATTTAGCAGATAATTCCATTGTCACAGCATTGGTCGGCAAATTATTGCCACAAACAATTCTGTTTTTTATCATAGCTGTATTCTACAATGTATATCTCTATGGATTTTTACATTACCCATGTAACAGTGGTATCTTCCCAATGTTACTGGCAGGACGCTTATTAGTACTGGCTGCACAAGCTGTAGGTCTGTTTTTCTTTGGCCTATTTGGCACGCGTCGTCTGGCTCTTAGTGCAGCCTCACTTTGGGGAGTTTTATCTTTTTCCATTTCAGGATTTACATTTCCGGTTATGGCCATGCACCCGACTCTTCAGGCACTCAGTGTGCTATTCCCATTGAGGCATTACTTTCTACTATATGCCAACCTTGCACTCAACGGTTATCCACTTATTTATGCCTGGCATTCTGTAGTGGCATTACTCATATTTATGCTGCTGCCATTCTTTGTATTGAAGAAACTGCGTACAATCATGTTACACTATACATATATTCCTTAAAAGGTCAATCATGGAAAAATATTCACTCCGACATATTATACGGCAAGGGCTGAATGGACTGTTCTATATATTCAGAAAGGAACTTAAAGCTACGATAAAAGATCAGGGAGTCCTGATATTTTTCCTGCTGGTTCCATTAGCTTACCCGTTGATATATGCTTTCATCTATACAAACGAGGTTGTTCGTGAAGTTCCCACAGCAGTGGTAGACGCGAATAACAGTTCTCAAAGCAGAAAATACATACGTATGGTAGATGGAAGTCCCGATGTACATATACAGTCTTATTGTGCCGATATGGAAGAAGCAAGGCTATTGCTTAAGGACCAAAAGGTATATGGCATTATATATATCCCTGAAAGCTTCAGTCAAGATCTGGCCGAAGGTAAACAAGCTCACGTAAGCATTTATTGCGACATGAGCGGAATGCTTTATTACAAAGCAATTTTGCTGGCAAATACAGAAACCTCCTTGAAAATGAATAAGGAGATTCAGGTAAAGAGATTAGGTAATACAACAGAACGACAAGATGAAATCAGTACAACTCCAATAGAATATGAGTCTGTTTCTTTGTTCAATCCACAAGATGGTTTTGCCAGCTTCCTTATTCCAGCTGTTTTAATACTTATTATCCAACAAACTCTATTGCTGGGAGTAGGTTTGTCTGCTGGAACAGCACGCGAAAACAATCGATTCCGCGACCTTGTACCTATCAGCCGGCAATATCAAGGGACATTACGCATTGTATTAGGAAAATCGCTTGCATACCTGATGATCTATGCTGTTATGTCGACATATATTCTCTGTCTGGTTCCTAAAATATTCAGCCTGGTACAGATAGCTCAACCAGCTACTTTATTCTGGTTTACTTTACCTTATCTGCTGGCATGTATTTTCTTTGCCATGACCTGCTCTATATTCATTCATCACAGAGAATCGTGCATGCTGATATTTGTATTTACCTCTGTACCTTTATTGTTTATATCAGGTATATGAAGGCCTGTCGCAGCTATTCCGAAAATGAGGGAAATATTCTCATGGATCTTCCCATCTACGATTGGAATAAACGGTTATGTACGCATCAATACCATGGGAGCAACATTACATGATGTCTTACCTATAATCAGGGGATTATGGATACAAGCCGTAGTGTATTTTATTACAACCTGTATCGTATACCGACGCCAAATCATGTTAAGTCGTAAACACGCGTTAGAACGATTAAAAACTTACCGGAATAAAAAGCGTCTTCAAGCAGGATAAATCCATATCCATATTTTAAAAAGCATTATATAAAAACTCTTCTTTTATCATCTGTAAATGATTGTTTCCAGAAATAAAAGAAGAGTTTTTGTTTATCAGTGTATCAATATCCTCGAACTATTCATGCAGACTTTCTATGTAAGTATATAGCTTCTTGTAAAAAGCATGCCGAGTCAATGTCGAAGCATCCCCCAATATAATCAGTTTCATACGAGCTCGGGTAATCGCAACATTCATACGTCGTAAATCATTCAGGAAACCAATCTGTCCTTCCTCGTTAGCACGTACCAAACTAATCAGAATCACATCACGTTCCTGTCCCTGAAATCCATCCACAGTATTAATGGTTATAGCCTGCCGGTAAGGCTTAAAAAAAGCATCATTCCGGACAAGACGGCGCAAATATTGTACCTGTGCCTTATATGGCGAAATCATACCCACATCAATCCGTTCATCCAAGAAACGTTCCCGTCCTATTTTGGTAATATAACCTTTCAGCTGCTCGATAGATAATTCAGCTTCCGACTTGTTTATTCTTCCATAATTTTCACCAATAAACTCCTCATTACAATCTAATCCTTCAGTATTGATCCATTCAATAGGAGTATCAAAATCGAGAATGCTACGATATTTTACTTCAGGAGCAGACTGCAACATCCCTCCGTAAAACCACTCCGATGAAAAACGCATAATCTCATCATTCATACGATACTGGAGCTTCAGCAGTGAAACAGTATCGGGTTAACTCTTTACAATAGTCTGCATCAGCGTATGTCCCAGTCCTGCACGAAGAGCTTCCGGTGCCTTTACCGTCGGAGGAAGCTGACAATGATCTCCTGCCAATATTACCCGGTCGGCTTTCCGTATCGGAATCCAGCAGGCAGCTTCAAGTGCCTGAGCAGCCTCATCAATAAACAATGTTCCGAATTTCTGCCCTGTCAACAAGCGATTGGCAC
>ENA-ORHS01000141-ORHS01000141.1-human-gut-metagenome-genome-assembly--contig:-NODE-141-length-9610-cov-5.23726_pt1 | contig 9610 bp, 9 predicted proteins | sample MGYA00243080_ERZ508729 | MGnify/ENA primary metagenome ERZ508729 (study PRJEB26277, sample SAMN04329843) | human gut metagenome | biome: human-associated habitat | host: Homo sapiens | place: USA... | reverse complement strand
GTAAGCAATACTTTACGAGTATAAAAAATAATCCCCACGAAATTTCTACTGACCCCTAATTTTGATATTGTTTATGCTATGTTTATGTCAATAAAAAGAAATCCCTCATAAGCAATTAACTTACAAGGGATTACAACTATTGATTCGTACTCGAAGCGGGACTTGAACCCGCACAGCCGCAATGGCCAAGGGATTTTAAGTCCCTCGTGTCTACCGATTCCACCATTCGAGCAGCCTTTCAAAGAAGAGCGGAAAACGAGACTCGAACTCGCGACCCTAACCTTGGCAAGGTTATGCTCTACCAACTGAGCTATTTCCGCGTTTACGGGTGCAAATGTAGGGAGTTTTATAATAAGCTCCAAACATTTCTCCCGTTTTCTTTACAAAAAAATATATTTTATCGACCTAAAAGGCTTTTTTCAGCTTGTTCTACTGCTGAGAAGTTAAACCCTTTCGATATTTCTTCCATTAAACCGACTATTTTATCATTGCATAAATTACCTATACTTCCGGCATGGGTATGATGCACCTGTTTGTTATGAGTAAATTTGCCAGCTTCAATATCCAATCCTACTTTCTTATAAGCATCACGGAAAGGCATACCTTCTGCTGCCAGACGGTTAACTTCTTCCACACTGAATATATACAGATATTTATCATCGTCCAATATATGCTCATTTACCTTTATCTTATCCATAATGTAAGCAGACATACGCAGACAATCTTTCAATTCTTCGAATGCGGGAAGGAAAACCTCTTTGATAATTTGCAAATCACGGAAATATCCGGAAGGAAGATTATTCATTATCATCATAATCTGCTGAGGGAGTGACTGCAACTTATTACATTTTGCACGAGTCAACTCAAATACATCCGGATTCTTTTTATGGGGCATAATGCTGGAGCCTGTGGTACATTCGTCGGGGAGCTTCACAAAGCCAAAGTTCTGGCTGCTGAACATACAAGCATCAAAAGCCATTTTCGAAATGGTTCCGGCGATAGAGGCCAATGCAAATGCCACATTACGTTCCATCTTTCCACGTCCCATCTGAGCATAAACCACATTATAATTCATTGAGTCGAATCCCAAAAGGCGGGTCGTCATTTCGCGATCGAGCGGAAAAGATGAACCATAACCGGCTGCTGAACCTAAAGGATTGCGGTTACACATTTTATATGCTGCCTGCAAAAACATCATGTCGTCAACCAGGCTCTCGGCATAAGCACCAAACCACAAGCCAAATGAAGAAGGCATAGCTATCTGCAAATGGGTATACCCCGGCATCAATACACCTTTATATTTATTGCTCTGAGAAATCAATACATGGAACAAATCTTCCACAGCCTCAGCAATCTGCTTAAGTTGCTCGCGAGTAAAGAGTTTCAAATCGACCAGTACCTGATCATTTCGCGAGCGCCCGCTATGTATCTTTTTTCCAACATCTCCCAACTTACGAGTCAGCATCAGCTCTACTTGTGAATGTACATCTTCTATTCCGTCTTCGATGACAAACTCGCCACGTTCGGCAGAAGCGTAAATATTCTTCAGTTCTGCCAATAAAACCTGCAACTCATCTGCCGACAACAGACCAATACTTTCAAGCATAGTAATATGAGCCATCGAACCTAAAACATCATGCTTAGCCAGATAAAGGTCCAGCTCACGGTCTTTTCCTACGGTAAAACGGTCTATTTCCTCATTTACCTGAACGCTTTTTTCCCAAAGTTTCTGAGCCATAGATCTATTCTTAATATAGGAACCATAGCTAACATATCCTCCAGTCTATCTACTCCTTCCTGCAACGGTTTAGATATCATAGCTTTCATAAACATATTCACTTCGGCACGAATGGTTACTTTAATTTTAGCCTCTGCTTCTGTTACCGGAAGTATTTGTATCCATAAATTCAATGGAACAGGAGTTTTGTCGCCTTCGAACTTAACACACTTCATCGGTTCACGTTCGATGATACGCAATGTCAAATTGATACCTTGTACTTTTAATGTTAATGAATCACGGTCGAAAGACAAGTCCTCTATTTTACCACCCAACTTATCTTTCATCATATCCAGACGGTCGCGCACTGATTCCAGATTGCTTAAATCCGACAATTTATTATATACCCGCTCTTGGCTATAAGGTATATGTTTTACTGTGCTTTCAAATTGTACCATAATCTTTTATAAAAAAAGAGCACGGATTACACAGAAAACACGGTTTGCTGACAAAAACCGTGCACTCCGTGTAATCCGTGCTCAGTATAATTATTTAATTTCAATTATTTTCCAGTCCAGTGTGCAGGATCTTCTCTCCAAGCCTGAAGAACCGGTATATCCTGTTCGTCAATATAATCAGTCTTCAAAGCTGCATCCAACACTGCATTGTAGTTGGTCAATGTAACCAGCTCTACTTTTGCATTCTTGAATGCTTCTGCTGATACATCGAAACCGTAAGTGAACGAAGCTACCATACCGATAACATCGCATCCATTACGACGAATAGCATCAACAGCCTTCAAGCTGCTGCCACCTGTAGAAATCAAATCTTCTACTACAACAACTTTCATACCCGGACGAAGTTCACCTTCAATCAAGTTTTCGAGTCCATGATCTTTTGGACTTGAACGTACATATACAAACGGGAGGTTCAATTCTTCTGCCACCAAAGCACCCTGAGCGATAGCTCCTGTTGCTACGCCGGCAATAGCGTCTACCTCACCAAACTTTTCAAGAATAACGCGGCAAAGCTCCAACTTCACGAAATTACGTAATGCTGGATAAGACAAAGTCTTGCGGTTGTCGCAATAAATAGGCGATTTCCAACCAGAAGCCCAAGTAACCGGGGTAGCCGGCTGAATCTTTACGGCTTTTACTTTCAGCAATTTTTCTGCAAATAATCTTTCCAAAGCTTTCATAACCTTAATATATCTGATAAACGTTGGTGCAAAATTATGTAAATCCTACGTGATTAGGAAATATATGTGTATCTTTTTTAGTTAAAGAAATCATTTTGTTCATCGGGCCCATGCCAAAGTCAACACACTAATCTTTATATTTTCCACTCCAAGCAGTGCGTCGGCACAAGCTACCAGCGTAGCTCCTGTAGTAAGAACATCATCAACCAGCAAAATATGTTTATCATGCAAGTTTGCAGCATGGGGTGTAGGCAAAAACAGCCGGTCTACATTTTGCCAACGTGCATAACCGCTTTTGTGGGTTTGAGTCGCATTATTACGAGAGCGCACTACTGCATCTGTACAGAGAGGGATACCCGTTACACATGATATCCCCCGCGCCAGAAGCTCACTTTGGTTATATCCTCGCTGACGCAATCGGGAAGAGAACAAAGGAACCGGAAGCAGATAATCTATTCCTTCAAAAAAGCCGGAATCACACAATTCTCCAGCCATATATTCACCCATCCTGCAACAAAGTTTTTTCCGCGCATGATATTTCATGGCATATAAAATCTGAGCCACATCTCCTCCTTTTGCATAATAAAAAAGTGAAGAAGCTCGAACATCCGGAAAACGTCCCCAAAAGCATTTCTCCTATTCATTGCCTGTAGTATTACCTAAATGCGTATATGGTAATGACGAAAAACAGGATATACAAAGTCCGTCTTCGCTTTGCAAGAGTTTCTTCCCACACGACAGGCATAAGCGAGGAAAAAGGAAATCCCGTATGTCAGTCCATAAATTCATCAGGATCTTTCTGTTTAATATAGCGCAACACCTCATCTACTGTAAACCCTCTGCCTACAGCAAAACGAATAAGTTTTGTATTGCGTTCGTATTCGTTTTTCCCCGAAACAGTTTTACTCTTCTGACGCAACAGTTCTTTCAAGTTCTCACAGTATTCGGTTTCGTCTATTTCATCCAGACCTGCAGCAATATCTTCCGAAGAAAGTTGCTTCTGACGAAGTGCCTGAGCAATTTTCATCCTACCCCAACGCGCAAACCGATATTTATCGCAAGCAAAAGCTTTACAAAAGCGCTGAGTATCCAGATAACGTTCTTTTTTCAAATGCTCCAGAATATGTTCTGTCACTACATCATCGGCTCCCCAAAGATTCAACTTAGATTTTACTTCAGAAGGGCAATGTTCGGCCGTTGAGCAATATGCTTCGGCTTTATATTTCAATTCATCTTCGGTATATTCTTTCATGGTCTGAATGCTTTTATCATACGGTCGTCGCCAAACATATCTTTTCTTAATTCTACAGATTGATACCCCATTCCTTCAAGCAACTGCACTGTTTCTTTGCCATATGCCCGATTAATCTCATAATACAAAGTTCCACCTGAAACTAAAATGTCACAACCTACTTCTGCTATCCGTCGGTAGAATAAGAGCGGATCACTATCCGGAACAAACAAAGCCAGTTCAGGTTCCCAATCCAATACGTTTCGCTCCATCCCGCTACGTTCTTTCTCTGTAATATACGGAGGATTGCTCACCAGAACATCGACATGAATATCCGGTAACGCAGTATCGAAGATATCGACTTGAGCCAAAGTGATATCAACCTGGTTGAGAAGTTTATTCCGCCGGGCAATATCCAATGCTTTTTCTGACACGTCCCATGAAGTTATTTTACTTTCTTTTATTTTATTGCCCTCTACGATAGGTATGCAGCCACTACCCGTTCCTACATCCAAAATCCGTACTCCGGCTTTATCTGTGCAATCCGAGATAATCCAGTCTATCAGTTCAGCAGTTTCGGGCCGGGGGATTAAGGCTCCAGGTGCCACTTCAAAAGGTAATCCACAAAAATCGACCTTACCCAATATGTATTGTAAAGGCTCATATCGTTTCAGGCGGGAAAGAATATCTTCCAGCCTGTCACACTCGTTCTTAGAAAAATTCATATCTTTGCCCGCATAGAGTTCCGTGGTGGACAGACAAAATACATCTGTCAATATCCACTTTGCCAATGCCGCTGTTTCCTCTTCCGGGTAAACTCCTGCAAGCGTCTGCCTGATGTAAGTATAAATAGGATGCATAGGTACAAATGTAAGAATAAAAAACAAACCGAATATGACAAAAGATGAAAAATATATCCGCCGCTGCATACAGCTGGCGCGTAACGGGATGTGCAATGCTGCACCAAATCCAATGGTAGGAGCCGTAATTGTCTGCAACGATCGTATTATCGGTGAAGGTTACCACGTACGTTGCGGAGAAGGCCATGCCGAAGTCAACGCAATCCGTTCTGTAAAAGATGAGAGCTTGCTTAAAAAATCTACTATTTATGTCAGTCTGGAACCATGCTCTCACTATGGGAAAACACCTCCTTGTGCCGATTTAATTATAAGTAAAGGAATTCCTCGCGTAGTAGTAGGATGTGTCGATCCTTTTTCACTTGTTTCAGGCAGAGGTATACAGAAATTAAGAGATGCCGGAATCGAGGTAACAGTCGGAGTTCTGGAGAATGAATGTCGGGCATTAATAAAACGTTTCGTAACTTTCAATATCCAGAAACGCCCATACATAACTTTAAAATGGGCAGAATCGGCAGACGGATTTATTGATGTGAATCGTGAAAGCGGCCAGCCTGTTATACTTTCTACTCCAATAACATCTATGTATGTACATAAGCAACGGGCAGAACATCAAGCTATCCTGGTCGGACGTAAAACAGCCTTACTGGATAACCCTTCACTCACAACACGCAACTGGTATGGTAAAAATCCTATCCGACTGGTTATAGATAAAGAGCTGACTCTACCTTTGAACTTAAAATTATTCGACGGTAAGACCCCGACATGGGTATTTACAGCTTTAGAAAAAGAATCGACGACAAATATTATTTACTACAAACTGGATTTCAATCAGAATATTCTGCCACAAATATTACAAATATTATACGAAAACAAACTTCAGTCATTACTCGTAGAAGGAGGCAGTCAACTCTTGCAATCGTTTATTGACGAAGAAATATGGGATGAAATTTATATAGAATACTCTGAAGCACTACTCCATAAAGGAGTAAAACACCCTGTTGTTCCTGCAGGATACGGCAAACAGGTTTTGTCAAAAGATAAAAACACCATCATTCATTATGAAAAATAAGCACAAAAATATGCCAATTCACAGATAAAAAAGTTACGCTTATCCATAATTTTATATAAAACTTGATATAAAAGTTCCTATTCGAAAAAAAACTTTCTACTTTTGCAACTTGTAATCAAAGACAATTTTATAAATGAAAATAAAGTTTTTACCCATACTGCTAGTTAGCTTACTCGTCACAATGTCTGCAATGACTTCATGTCTGGACAATGATATTGAGCAGGTTACTTATAGTTCTGAAACAAGCATTACTTCATTCTCACTTGGTACACTGCATGTCAAGAGAGTTGGAAAAGACTCGAAAGGAGAAGATTCTACATATACGGATACCATTTCCATGGCAAATTATCCTTTCACCATCAATCAGGCTATGAGAACCATTGAGAATAAAGATTCACTTCCTGTTGGAACTGATATCTCAAGAGTGCTCACAAAAATCACAGCTGACACTGATTACATTCTGTATGGTAAAATCGATTCAGAAGGAGCTGAAGCCAAAGATACTCTCTGGACTTCAAGCGATTCTATCAACTTTGCATTTGCTCCAACAGAAGGACTTTCTTTCAAAGTTTTGGCTTATAGCGGCGTAATGGGTAAGGCTTATCGTGTAAAAATCAATGTTCACAATCAGGAACCTGACTCTTTACAATGGACAAAAGAACCCATCGGAGCAGGATTTACTTCCGGCACTTTAATCAAACAAAAAGCAGTTTTTGCCAATGATAAGATTTATGTATTCGGAACTACACAGAATGGCAAACAGGTAGTTGAATACACGTCTGTTTCAAACGGAACGCCTGGAACATCATGGACAACAATTAATTTGCCTGATGCTACAGATACTTACTCTGCAACACTTTGCCAAGGTAATATTTACTTCCTCGTAGAACAGGTTTTGTATAAACTGACAGATAATGGTTACGAAGCGTCTTCGGTTTCTAATTTGTCTCAACTTATTGCTGGCATAGACAATCTGTTATATGCACGCACTGCCAAAGATGAATCGTATGTATATGATGTACAAGCCAATAGTGGAACAACAGAAAATTATAATATAACAGATTTTCCTAGCAAAGGTACAAGAACGTTATCGGTAAATATTCCGGTTTCTTACAATACCAGCCTGACCCGTGCTGTCGTTATGGGATATAATACAGAAAAAGCAGATGGTTCTGGTATCGTTTCTACACGCCTGACAAACGATAATACATGGAGCACTTATAATTATGAAGAAGCAGACACCTTCAGATGCCCGAATATTGTTGATCCTTCATTGATTTATTATAACAAGAAGCTATATGTATTCGGCGGTGAAATTACAAGTAAAGATTATACAGACTATAAGAATCCGTTCAGTACACTCTTCTGTTCTACAGATAACGGTCTGACATGGGAAACCGTTAAAGAAGATATGACATTTGCTACAGAAGGAACATCTTTCGTAGAAATGTATAACAGAGGAAAAGTTAAGGGAGAAGGAAGTTATTCGTGTGTTGTTGACAAAGATAACTTTATTTGGATAATCTGGAACAACGGATACATGAGTAGAGGACGAATTAACCATTTTGGATTCCTTCCTAAATGGGAATAATACATTTATAATCCGAAAGCTATGCTATATAAAGACCAAGTGGATAAGACACGAATCCCCGCCCACATCGCCATCATCATGGATGGAAACGGGCGATGGGCAAAACAGCGAGGACTAGTTCGTTCGCTCGGACATCAGGCGGGTGCAGAAACTGTTCATGTCATTGCAGAAGAAGCATCAAATCTGGGAGTAAAATATCTCACACTTTATACTTTTTCTACCGAGAACTGGAATCGCCCAGCAGACGAAGTAGCAGCATTAATGAGTCTTCTGATAGATTCTATCGAAGAAGAAACCTTTATGAAAAACAATATCAGTTTCCGTATTATTGGAGAAACTGAAAAATTACCAGCCGATGTACTGAATCGTCTGAATCAATGTGTACAACGAACTTCAAAAAACACCGGTATGTGTCTGGTATTGGCATTGAGTTATTCTTCAAAATGGGAAATAACCAAAGCAGTCAAAGAAATATCAGAGAAGGTGGCTTGTGGAGAACTGAATATAAATGATATAACCGATCAAACGGTCAGCCAATATCTGGCAACCAACTTTATGCCTGATCCCGACCTGCTGATACGGACAGGAGGAGAAGTCCGCCTCAGCAACTATATGCTATGGCAATGTGCCTATTCCGAACTTTATTTTTGCGATACATTCTGGCCCGACGTCAAGGAAGAAGATTTATGCAAAGCAATCTGTGATTATCAACGAAGAGAACGCCGATTTGGCAAAACAAGTGAACAAATATTGAAGTAAAAAATGCGATACTGTCTTTCTATCATTCTATTGGCTTTGGCTTGCATTTTCAGCTATTCAACTGTTAATGCACAAGAAAATAACAAAACAGAAAACGACCAGCCGGTAATTTTGTATAATGGAACACCCAAAAAGTATGAAATTGCCGACATAAAAGTTACAGATATTGAAAACTACGAAGACTATGTCTTGATTGGAATCTCAGGACTTGCCGTAGGACAGACAATCACTGTACCGGGGGATGACATTACCAGTGCTATCAAACGCTACTGGCGTCACGGGTTATTCTCTGATGTTAAAATCACAGCAGAAAAAATAGAAGACAATAAAATCTATCTGTATATCCATTTGTCTTTACGCCCACGTATTACTGATATCCGATTCCACGGAGTAAAGAAAAGCGAACGTGAAGACTTGCAGGCAAAATTGGGTATGGCAAAAGGAAGCCAGGTTACTCCTAACCTGATAGACCGTGCAAAGATCATTATCAAAAGACATTTCGGTGATAAAGGTTTCAAAAACGCAGAAATCAATATTGTAGAAAGCGAAGATCCTGCAAACAAGGAACAGGTATATGTTGATGTAAACATCGATAAAAAAGATAAAGTAAAAGTCCACAAGATTACAATCGATGGCAACAGTGTACTGACAGACAAGAAATTGAAGCGCGTTATGAAAAAGACCAATGAAAAAGGAAAACTGGTCAACTTATTCCGTGCCAAGAAGTTCATCGATGAAAGATACCAAGAAGACAAGCAGAAGATCATAGACAAATATAATGAGCTGGGATATCGTGATGCAATCATCGAGATAGACAGCGTTACTCCCTATGATGAAAAGACAGTAGATGTCTACATGAAGATTTATGAAGGTAACAAATATTATCTGCGAGATATTACTAGGGTAGGTTATACTATCGGAAACAATTATTACAACCGTGGTTACGTATTCTATCACCTTGATACGGTAGAAGTAAATATCGACGGTGACTCTATCGACTTGGTAAAGCGTATCGTAGAAGGTCCACAGGCAAGTATCAGTCATGTACGTATCAACGGTAACGACCGATTGTATGAAAATGTAGTCCGCCGTGAACTTCGTACCCGTCCGGGAGACTTGTTCAGTAAAGAAGCTCTTGAACGTTCTTACCGTGAAATTGCACAGATGGGACACTTCAATCCGGAA
>ENA-ORHS01000139-ORHS01000139.1-human-gut-metagenome-genome-assembly--contig:-NODE-139-length-9785-cov-3.47688_pt1 | contig 9785 bp, 10 predicted proteins | sample MGYA00243080_ERZ508729 | MGnify/ENA primary metagenome ERZ508729 (study PRJEB26277, sample SAMN04329843) | human gut metagenome | biome: human-associated habitat | host: Homo sapiens | place: USA... | reverse complement strand
AGAATGATATGAAAAGAGTTCAAATTATATAATAGATACTAAATATTTACTGCATATGGATAAAGAGAATGGAAAATCAATTTCCCGCCGTGATTTTTTCAAGATAGCAGGAGCCGCAGGAATGGTAACTGCCGGATTGGTAGGTTGTAATGAACAAAGCAAGTCATCATTTAATGTTATCGGAGAACCTGATGGCGATATGACTTACCGGATATTGACGGGCGACCGCGTGTCATTGCTTAGTTATGGTTGTATGCGATGGCCGATGATATCTAATCCAGATGGTGAAGGACAAATAGTTGACCAGGAAGAAGTGAACCGGCTGGTGGATTATGCTTTGGCACATGGCATAAACTATTTCGATACCGCTCCGCCATATTGTCAAGGTTTATCGGAAGAGGCTACTGGCATTGCACTCAGTCGGCACCCCCGTGATTCGTATTTCATTGCCACGAAAATGTCCAATCACCGTCTTTATGGAGCTGGACTTCGCGGTAAAGAACTACAAGAGGCAAGCGTAAAGATGTATCAGGATTCTTTTAAGCACCTGCGTACGGATTACTTCGATTATTACCTGTTTCATATTCTAGGTACAGGTAAGGGAATGGAAGAAATGCGCGGAAGACTGTATGATTGTGGTATCGCAGATTTTATCCTCAAGGAGAAAGAAGCCGGACGTATCCGTAAACTGGGGGTCTCGTTTCATGGGGATGTACGGGTATTTGACTATATGTTACAGGAATCGGGCATACCGTGGGACTTTGTACAAATACAGCTCAATTACCTTGACTGGCGGCACGCATCAGGCATCAACGTTAATGCTGAATACCTATATAGCGAACTGGCGAAGCGGAATATTCCAGCCGTGATTATGGAACCGTTGCTTGGTGGACGACTTTCCAAAGTTCATGATCACATTGTTAATAAATTAAAGCAACGAGAACCAGAACAGAGCGTAGCATCATGGGCGTTCCGTTTTGCTGGAAGTTTCCCTAATGTTTTGACTGTACTCAGCGGAATGACCTACATGGAACACTTGCAAGACAACCTGTGTACCTATTCGCCACTGCATCCGCTTTCTGATGATGAATTTGTATTCTTGCAAGAAACAGCAGACCTGATGGTACAATATCAGACAATCCCTTGTAATGACTGCAAATATTGTATGCCATGTCCTTATGGAATAGATATTCCTGCTATTCTTCTACATTATAATAAATGTATCAATGAGGGAAATATGCCACGAAACGGACATGATGAAAATTACCACAAGGCACGACAAGCTTTCTTGATTGGTTATGACCGCAGTGTACCAAGACTGAGGCAAGCCAGCCATTGCATCGGGTGCAATCAATGTTCGCCCGATTGCCCGCAAGGTATCAACATCCCTAAGGAGATGCAACGCATCGATCATTTTGTAGAACGATTGAAACAAAATTTAATGTACAAATTATAATTAATAGCATAGAAAAAGAAAGCTTACCAAAAGATTGGTAAACTTATAAAAATAAGTCATAAATAAAATAGTAACAAAAGGTACAATAAAATATATTGGTTCAGTTTCGTATTCCTTGTTTAAGTTTAGAATATACAGACTAAACCGATTTCTCTTTATGTCCAAGAAGAAGAGCTGTGCCATAGCCATGTGTAGCAGCTCTTTTATGTGATTCCTTAAGTAACATTCCTCCTATGCCTCTGTTCTGGTATTCAGGTAGAACGGCAAGTGGTGCTAGAGCCAAAGATGTATGGATTTCATTTTCTGAAACGATTTCCACTTTTGTCAGCAAAATATATCCTACAATTTCTCCTTTTTCAGTTTTTGCGACTAGTGACAATTCCGGTATATATGTATCGGAATATGCAGTCTGTCTACTAAATGGTGTTCCTGATGGTCGCTTTCCGGCATATCTGCAAAAGCTTTTTCTATCAGGTTGCAGATAACAGACAATTCCGTACTATTTTCTTGCCTTATTATAATGCCCATAACTTGTTAAACTGAATTGATGCGCAAAGATAATATTTATAACACAATATAAAGAAAAGCAGTGTTTCTATGCAGTAAATCTGTGTTTTATATCATTGACAATAATCTGCAATACTGACAAATTACACCATCTGTGAATCTGTGAAATTATTCTGTGTTTTGTATAACTATCAGTAAAATAGTAAAGGATAATTTTGCAATAGGAATCAATATAATATATGCGATATGGAAAAAGAAGTAATGATACTTACAGGTGCCGGACAAATCGGTATGGCGATAGCCCGACGGATGTGATATGGAATGAAGATTGGAGCCGGTGACAAACGAATGGAGAATGCACAGTCCATGGCCGATACGACGAACCGTGCCGGATTTGATGTGCTTCCGGTGGAGATGGACTTATCATCCCGCGAGTCCATTCTACATCTAATTGACACGGCACAGCAATATGGAGAAATAGCCATGCTGGTCAATGCTGCGGGAGTTTCTCCTTCACAAGCATCAATAGAAACTATTCTGAAAGTCGACCTGTATGGCACGGCTGTATTGTTGGAAGAGGTCGGAAAAGTCATCATGTGGGGAGGTACAGGCGTTACAATCTCCAGTCAATCCGGACATCGTCTGCCAGCACTTGGTGCGGAAACCGAGGAGCTGCTGGCTTGTACACCTACTGAAAGACTATTGGATCTTGAAGTTTTGCAACCACAACATATCAATGATACACTCCATGCATACCAGTTGGCTAAACGTTGTAATGTAAAACGTGTTATGTCGGAAGCCGTAAAATGGGGTAGAAGAGGAGCGCGCATTAATTCTATTTCTCCGGGCATCATTGTTACCCCATTGGCTCTTGATGAGTTTAACGGTGTACGTGGAGAATTTTATAAGAAGATGTTTGCCCAATGTCCGGCACATCGTCCGGGAACAGCAGATGAAGTGGCAAATGTTGCCGAATTGTTGATGAGTAATCGGGGAGCCTTTATTACCGGAGCTGATTTCCTTGTAGATGGAGGAGCTACAGCTGCTTATTTTTATGGCCAGAAATGAGTATTCTATTTCTATGAGGTAAAACTTTTGTGACAATATTCTATAAACGATACTTTGTCTTCTGTCAAGAAATTGTATCTTTGTTAAATCCTTATAATCTGATGGCGGAAAAGATAGGAAGATATAAGTATTCTGAAATACTTGACCTCCATTAGATAAATAAGGGTTTTGATACAAAAAAAATATTAACATTGTAATATTAAGGGAAACACACATGAAGACATTTTATCTCATGACCATGGGATTTTGCCTGGCTCTAAATCTCCATGCACAGCGAAGCGAATATCTGCTGGAAAAAGGATGGAAATTTACCAAAGGAGAGGTTAGCAATGCTGAAATGCCAGCATTCAATGATGCTAAATGGGAAACTGTAGACATTCCACATGACTGGGCTATTTTCGGACCTTTCGATAAGAACAACGACTTACAAAATGTAGCTGTCACACAGAATTTTGAAACTCAGGCTAGCTTAAAAACCGGACGTACGGGTGGTTTGCCATACGTAGGCATAGGATGGTATCGTACAACATTTCATTCTACTCCAGGAAAACAGACAACCCTGATCTTTGACGGAGCAATGAGCGAGGCTCGTGTGTTTGTCAACGGAAAAGAAGCCTGTTTCTGGCCCTGTGGCTATAACTCTTTCTATTGTGACGTTACCTCTCTAGTAAATGAAGATGGTAAAAATAACACACTTGCCGTACGATTGGAAAATCGTCCACAATCATCACGTTGGTATCCGGGAGCGGGACTTTATCGAAACGTACATGTAGTAACTACAGAAAAAATCCATGTTCCGGTATGGGGAACTCAGATTACTACTCCGTACGTGAAGGACGAATATGCTTCTGTTTGTCTTCGTACAACGATTTTAAATGCGGGAAAAACAGAGCTGACTGTAGTAACGGACATTATGGATGCTGACTGACATGTTGTACAAACCAAAACGAACAAAGGAGTCATCAATCACGGCCAACCTTTTACTCAGAATTTTATCGTAGAACGACCTAAGCTTTGGTCGCCCGAAACTCCAGTCCTATATAAGGCTGTATCAAAAATCTATTCAGGTGATACGCTTCTCGATACTTATTCCACACGTTTCGGGATTCGTACAATTGAATATATAGCCGACAAAGGTTTTTATCTGAACGGAAAGCGACGTAAATTTCAAGGAGTATGCAATCATCATGACCTGGGACCTTTGGGAGCAGCAATTAACGTTGCAGCGCTCCGCCATCAGTTGACGTTACTCAAAGAAATGGGATGTGACGCCATCCGTACATCGCATAATATGCCTGCTCCCGAACTAGTCGAACTTTGCGACGAAATGGGATTCATGATGATGCTTGAGCCGTTCGACGAATGGGATATCGCCAAGTGTGACAACGGATACCACCGCTTCTTTAATGAATGGGCGGAAAAGGATATGGTAAACATGCTTCGACAGTATCGGAACAATCCATGTGTGGTAATGTGGAGTATCGGCAACGAGGTTCCTACCCAATGGAGTCCGGAAGGATATAAAGTAGCAAAGTTCTTACAGGATATCTGTCATCGGGAAGACCCTACACGTCCGGTAACCTGTGGTATGGATCAAGTGAAAAGTGTACTAGCAAATGGATTTGCTGCAATGCTTGATATTCCGGGGCTGAATTATCGTGCTCACCTATATGATGAAGCTTACGAACGTTTACCACAAAACATTATTTTAGGTTCGGAGACATCGTCTACTGTCAGCTCTCGTGGAGTATATAAGTTCCCGGTGGAACGTAAGGCCGGAGCTATGTATGATGATCATCAGTCTTCTTCATATGATCTGGAATCTCGCAACTGGGCTAATATTCCTGACATTGATTTTGCGCGTGCCGAAGATCATGAATGGACAATCGGACAGTTTGTGTGGACTGGATTCGACTATCTAGGCGAGCCGAGCCCGTATGACACCAATGCATGGCCGAATCATAGTTCAATGTTCGGTATCATCGACCTGGCATCTATCCCCAAAGACCGTTATTATCTGTACCGAAGTGTATGGAATAAAGAAGCAGCACCACTGCATATCCTGCCGCACTGGAATAGAGTAGGACGTGAAGGTGAAAAGACTCCTGTTTTTGCTAATACAAACTATCCTTCGGCAGAATAGTTAATCAACGGAAAAAGCTATGGACGTCAGACTAAACACAAGAACGGAACAGTAGAAAACCGTTATCGTCTGATGTGGCATGACGCAGTTTATCAGCCGGGCGAGGTGAGAGTAGTGGCATACGACGAACAGGGGAATCCTGTTGCAGAAAAGACTGTTCGTACTGCAGGCAAGCCGCATCATATAGAACTTGTTACAGATCGCAGCTCTCTTCAGGCAGACGGAAAGGATCTGGCATATGTTACACTCCGCATTGTTGATAAGGACGGCAACTTGTGCCCGAATGACGGACGTCTGGTAAGTTTCAAAGTAAAAGGGGCAGGTAAGTACCGTGCTTCTGCAAACGGAGATCCTACTTGTCTGGATTTATTCCACAAGCCGGAAATGCATGCGTTCGGAGGTATGCTCACTGTTATAGTCCAGTCAGGAGAAAAAACTGGTGAGATAGAACTTCAGGCTACTGCCAAGGGAATAAAAACTGGAACCATCCGTATTCCGGTAAAATAAGCTTATTTGCATAAAATAATATCATCATAAGTAAAGTATTTTAAATTTGGGAAAGCATTGTAAAAGCGATAACGCTTTTACTAAAAAAGCTAGATTGCTTCAGTCGATGTACCGAGTGAAAATAGGAGAAGAGGAGGGTGTTGGACCGACAAAAACTTCCAAACGAAAATATGGTAATATGATTAGTGGTGGTGAAATTTCCGGAAAGAATTTTCTGATGAAAGAAACTTTTGAGTATGCTAAGAAAAGGGTTAAAAATCGAAAGGATAATGAAACGATAGATGAATTTCGATTATTCAACAATCTGCTTTCGAGTATGCCAATGGCATTCAACCTATTTCATCCTCTGATGTTACTTTTAGAAGAAAACCCTGAAAAGGTGACACTTGCTATAAGATCTATCTTTAAAAATATCCCAGTATTTGTAGTAACAAAAATCGGATTGGAATTTATACCGACACCAATTGAGAAATACGCAAAAGATAAGTCGGCCATGGATGCCTATATCCAATTTCAAGATAACAATGGCGAGAAACATATAATCGCTATTGAAACGAAATATACAGATATACTCGGATTAAATGAAGCACATAATTGCGAAGAACAAAAACAAATGCTTATTGATACCGGACTGTTCTGTGCGGAATTTGAAGGGCTATTGATAGCAAATAAAATAAAATTAACACAGATCTACAGAAATCTTTTACTTACAGAACGGTACAGAGAAGTCGAAAACTTGAAGGACTCATATTCTGTGGTACTTTCTCCGAAGGAGCATCCGTCAACAGAAAAGGAGATCAGATCAGTTACAGAGTATCTGAAGCCAGAGTATGCTTACAAGTTAAGTGCAGTAACTCTTGAGGACTTTGTGGATACGATGATACAATGTCTGCCAGAGTATTATGCTCAAGTTTATGAGAGGTTTAGAGAAAGGTATTTGGAGTTTGAATAGTACATTCAAATTCTTCAGTAAAAAACTTCAGCATCTTTTAGGAAATTATTCTCGATGTTTTTTAAAAATTCGTACGAAAAAAATTTTTTCTTCAGCATGTTTTTTTGAGCGACTGCAAGTATGAATAGTTGCTCGACAAGTCTTATTATTCTGAAGAGAATATAAAGTGAATTATGGCAGAAGTAAGGGAAAGAGAAAGCTCTTTATACAAAAACAAGAAAGGAGGAAAATATCCGTTGCATGAGCGGATATTTTTCCTCCTCTTATGGAATTTCTAACAATTAATTACAGAATAGATTTTACTGTTTCCAGCATGCCTTTAGCCTGAATACTGTCCAAGTCAGCTTTTACAGCAGCAGTCAGTCCCGGGATGTTGTTCAGGTTTTCGCCCCAGATAAATTCGGCAGCCAAAACTCCTTCAGCTACTTTCTGAGTATCACCTGTAGCCCAAAGCTGTTTCAACAAGTCCATGATATCCTGTGCATCGTTTGGAACAATTTCTGCGCCGTCTTCACGTACACCGCCTTTGTAGTAAGTAATGATAGCAGCAAGACCCAATACCAGTCCCTTCGGAAGTTCGCCTTTGCGTTCCAAGTATACTTTCAAACCTGGAAGGTCACGAGTCTGGAATTTAGGGAATGAATTCAGCATGATAGAAGTAACCTGATGGTCAACAAACGGATTGTTGAAGCGTTCCAAAACATCATGAGCAAATTTTTCAAGCTCTTCTTTCGGAAGGTTCAAAGTTTCCATCAATTCGTCAAACATTACTTTATTGATATATTTGCCGATAACCGGATGCTGACAAGCATCGCGAACAATGTTTACACCTGACAGGTAAGCAACCGGTGAAAGTACAGTGTGAGGACCGTTCAACAGAGTTACTTTTCTTTCGTGGTAAGGAGCTTCAGAAGGTACAAACAATACATTCAGACCAGCCTTGTCTGCTGGGAATTCCTTAGCAACTTCCTGCGGAGCTTCGATAACCCACAAATGGAAGATTTCTCCCTGAACTACCAAGTTATCATCGTATTGCAGTTTTTCTTTGATTTCAGCAATTTCCTTACGTGGGAATCCCGGTACGATACGGTCTACCAATGTAGCATATACACCACAAGCCTTTTCAAACCAGTTCTTGAAATCGTCACCCAAGTTCCACAATTCAATGTACTGGTAAATAGTTTCTTTCAGTTTGTGTCCGTTCAGGAAGATCAACTCACAAGGGAAAATGATCAAACCTTTTGACATATCGCCATTGAATGTTTTATAACGGTGATACAGCAACTGAGTCAATTTTCCTGGATATGAAGAAGCAGGAGCATCTTCAAGCTTGCAAGAAGGATCGAAAGCGATACCAGCTTCGGTTGTATTTGAGATTACGAAACGCATTTCAGGCTGTTCTGCCAGTTTCATAAATTCAGCGTTCTGAGTGTAAGGATTCAAGGCACGACTGATAACATCGATCATAGTCAGGCTGTTTACAGTTTCACCTTTGTCGAGTCCCTGCAAGTTTACGTGATACAAACAGTCTTGTGCATTCAGCATGTCTACCATACCTTTATCGATAGGCTGTACTACTACAACACTGCTGTTGAAATCTGTTTTCTGGTCCATATTATAGAATATCCAATCTACGAATGCACGGAGGAAGTTACCTTCACCAAACTGAATGATTCTTTCTGGACGAACTGTCTTGTTTGCAGTTTCTTTGTTTAATGCTTTCATACTTGTATATTTTAAGTTCCGTATTTTTACAATTTTGCTTCTCTCTTTATAAGAAAGGTATAAAGGTGAAAAAACTAGTTGATAAAACAGTAATATATATTTACAAATAACATTTTCTTCCTCTTTTTCAGAGATTAATTTTACTAAATATTCGCTGCAAATATACGAAATATTTTGTTATTCCAAATAAAATTTCTACTTTCGTGTTCGATAACGACAAATAAAACGAAATACATGTTAAGCAACAAAAATTCCTTTTGCGGGATTTGCTTTTTATGAAAATACATAACAAAAAACATAAACCTAAAAACGAAGCTTTATGAAAAAATTTATGGATGAAAACTTCCTGCTGAAAACAGAAACAGCGCAGGAATTGTACCACAACCATGCAGCTAAAATGCCTATTATCGACTACCACTGTCACTTGATTCCGAAAATGGTAGCAGACGATTACCAGTTCAAGTCAATTACAGAAATATGGTTGGGTGGCGACCACTATATATGGCGTGCAATGCGTAGCTACGGTGTAGACGAACGCTTTTGTACCGTTAAGGATACTACCGATTGGGAAAAATTCGAGAAGTGGGCTGAAACAGTGCCTTATACATTCCGTAACCCATTATATCACTGGACTCATCTGGAATTGAAAACTTGTTTCGGTATTGACAAGATTTTGAATCCGTCTACAGCTCGTGAAATTTTTGACGAATGTAATGCTAAGCTGGCAACTCCTGAATATACTGCCCGCAACCTGATGCGCCGTTATCACGTTGAAACAGTTTGTACTACCGATGATCCTGTTGACTCACTGGAATATCATATCGCTACTCGTGAAAGCGGATTCGAAATCAAGATGTTGCCTACATGGCGTCCTGACAAGGCTATGGCAGTAGAAGTACCTGCTGATTTCCGTGCTTACATGGAAAAACTGTCTGAAGTGAGTGGAGTAACAATTTCTTCATTCGACGATATGGTTGCTGCACTGCGTAAACGTCACGAGTTCTTTGCAGAACAAGGATGTAAGTTGTCTGACCACGGTATCGAAGAGTTCTATGCAGAAGATTATACAGATGCACAAATCAGAGCTATCTTCAAAAAAGTATTTGGCGGTACAGAACTGACAAAAGATTGTATTTGCAGAAATGGATTGGGAAACTGGCTGGACTCAGCAGTTCCACTACGGTGCTATCCGTAACAACAACACTAAGATGTTTAAGCTTTTAGGCCCTGATACAGGTTTCGATTCTATCGGTGAATTTACTACTGCAAAAGCTATGGCTAAATTCTTGGATAAGCTGAATACTTCAGGCAAGCTGACTAAGACTATCCTTTACAACTTGAATCCATGTGCTAACGAAGTTATCGCTACTATGTTGGGTAACTTCCAGGATGGTTCTATACCAGGAAAGATTCAGTTCGGTACAGGT
>ENA-ORHS01000131-ORHS01000131.1-human-gut-metagenome-genome-assembly--contig:-NODE-131-length-10389-cov-5.15164_pt1 | contig 10389 bp, 7 predicted proteins | sample MGYA00243080_ERZ508729 | MGnify/ENA primary metagenome ERZ508729 (study PRJEB26277, sample SAMN04329843) | human gut metagenome | biome: human-associated habitat | host: Homo sapiens | place: USA... | reverse complement strand
ATTTATCCCCACTTCCGTGTGCATACTTCTTTCCTTGTTCTTTGCAATGGGGGTTCAGTTCAATGGAGGAGTTTTGCTTCCTACGTCTGTACAGATGTCAAGTGCATTGGGTTGCCTGAAAGAAGATGTGATGATGGCGGGATATGCCTCATTCATCGGTATGACAGTGATTTTTCCCATTCTGTTTCGTCTGAAGTTTCGCTTTACTACCCGACAGATATTTATGATGGTATGTCCGGTACTTATCTGCTGCAACCTGGTGACGATGCACGTGCAGAATATCTTCATACTGGTCGTAACGTGCTTTATTTCCGGTTTTTTCAGAATGTGGGGTACATTTGAATGTTTTTCAAATATCCGTTTGAGTGTAACCCCCTCAGGAAATTTTTCCGTATTCTATCCGGTAATCTATATCATTGTACTCGAAAGCATCCAGCTTTCCGGACTTGTAGCCATACATATCAGCGATTGGGCAAACTGGCAATACATGCACTGGCTCGTCATCGGGCTGCTTGCTGTCGTGTGGTTATGCGTATTTTTTCTTACACGTCCCTTCCGGATGGCCCGCAAGATGCCTCTGTATGGCATAGACTGGACAAGTGCTCTTCTTTGGGCTGTAGTGCTTTTCTCCATTGTGTTTGTCTGCATTTACGGCGAATATTACGACTGGCTTGACAGTGCTCTGATACGAGGCTGTATCGTACTGGCAGTGGTATGCACCCTTATCAATGTGAACCGAATGTTTACGACTCACCGTCCGTACATCCATCCCCATGTGTTTAAGTACCGTCATTTCCCGACTATCCTGTTCCTTTTTCTGATGCTGTGTTTGTTTCTCACTACATCATCAGTTTTACAGGAAATGTTTATGAGTGCTATTCTGAAATATGATATGTTGAATGCCGTTTCGCTGAACTGGTGTGTATTTATCGGAATACTGGCAGGTGCAGGAGTTGTATTCTACCGCCAGGTAGTCCTGCGCAAAGGCTATAAACTGCTTATTACCGTCGGCTTCATGCTGATAGTAGTTTATCAGTACTATATGTATTTCCTTATCCATCCCAACCTGAATATTGAAAGCCTTTACATCCCCAACTTTCTAAAAGGACTGGGACACGGCATACTTTATATATCGCTGACCATCTATGTAGCCAAGACTGTCCCTTTCGAACATTTCTTTCAGGGACTATGTGTATTAAGCTTTATCCGCACCAGCATTGCTACTCCTTTGGGTACAGCCATATTAAACCGCAGGCTGAAGTACATGCAGCAGGATAATATCGGTCTGATAAGCCGTAAAATGGATTTGGTAAAAGAATGGATGCCTGATGTTTCCATCCAGCAATTGTATGAAGAAGTTACCCGTCAGACGCTTCTGACCAGTCTGAAAGAACTGTTTGGTGCAGTATGTATTGTGGGAACCATATTCCTGTTGTTTTTACTTAGTCAGAAAGTTTGGCGAAAACTATTGCGATATGTCAGAAGAAATCATCCCCGATACATTCAGCTTTTGAAGCGTTCACAACCCGCGCAATAAGGCAGAAAGTTATTTTCTGCCGAAATCTGCCGGTACTTCTCCCCATAAATCAGTTTCCCATTTGCGCAGTGGAGTAGTATACTGATTCTCATTCAGCCATTTCTCTGCACGTTCGATAAGCTGGAATAATTCTTCGGTTTTCGCGGTACGTTCCAGCTTTGTTTTACATTTCTTCTGTTTCACCCAGTTCAACGCATTGCGGCTATCAGAATAAATAGGCATAATTATCCCCTTTTGTTTCTTCAGTGCCAGACCATGGACAATAGCTAGGAATTCTCCGATATTATTTGTGCCATACATAGGTCCAAAATGAAAAATTTCCTGTCCGGTAAGTAAATACACTCCCCGGTACTCCATTGGTCCTGGATTACCGCTGCATGCAGCATCTACGGCCAGACAGTTTAAATCGAAATTTTCAGGGATTTTTTTCTCTTCCGGTTCGTGTGTTGCTGTCTGACTTTTCTTCAGATACACATAAGCAGGAGTAGCGAAAGCATGTTCTGCCTCTTCACGTGTAGTGAACGATTTATAAATAGCACCTTTGTAGTTCTTAATTTGTAGCTGACAGTCGGTCCACGATGTATATATTCCTGGTTCCACTCCTTTCCATACTACATAAAATTTCTGCTGCTTTGCCATAATCTGTATAATAGCGATATCAATAAACCAATTCACCACAGACTATGCAGAAGTTTCACACATATGTGTAGAAGTCTGTATAATCAGAGGTGAAGAAAAGATAGTGTATCATTAATGAAGTAATTACATACGTTCAGGAACCTCAATACCGAGCAGTCCCATTGCCAGTTTGACGATCTTTCCTACATTCTGGCTCAAAGCAAGACGGAACACCTTCAATGCTTCATTTTCTTCACGTAGGATGCTGAAATCGTGATAGAACTGGTTGTATTCCTTTACCAGATCGTACGCATAGTTAGCAAGAATAGACGGATTATAGTCACTTCCGGCCTGGCGTACCACGTTTGTAAAGTCAGCAAGCATCTGAATCAGTCCCTCTTCTTTTGTACTCAGTTCCACACCTGTCGGTATAACAGCAGGAATAGTGATACCAGCTTCAGCAGCTTTACGCAAGATAGACTGGATACGAGCATATGTATATTGGATGAACGGACCTGTATTACCGTTGAAATCGATAGATTCTTTCGGGTTGAATGTCATATTCTTGCGAGCATCCACTTTCAGGATGAAATACTTCAGCGCACCCAGACCTACGATACGTGCGATATCATCAGCTTCTTCCTTAGTCAGGCCATCCAGCTTACCCAGTTCACTGCTGGTTTCTTTCGCTGTTTCTATCATTGCTTCCATCAGGTCGTCTGCATCTACTACCGTACCTTCACGGCTCTTCATCTTACCTTCCGGCAGTTCCACCATACCGTAAGAGAAGTGAACCAGATCCTTACCCCATTCAAATCCCAGCTTATCGAGCAGAATAGAAAGCACCTGGAAGTGATAATTCTGTTCGTTTCCTACTACATAAATCATTTTGTTGATCGGGAAATCCTGGAAGCGAAGCTTAGCAGTACCAATATCCTGAGTCATATAGACAGAAGTACCGTCGGCACGCAGCAACAGCTTGTGGTCAAGACCTTCAGCAGTCAGATCAGCCCATACAGAACCATCCTCTTTGCGATAGAAGAAACCTTTTTCCAGTCCTTCCAGCACTATTTCCTTACCTTCCAGATATGTTTCAGATTCGTAGTATATCTTATCGAAGCTGACACCCATCATCTTGTATGTTTCATCGAATCCGGCATATACCCAGTCATTCATTTTCTTCCACAAAGCGCGGATTTCAGGGTCATTTGCCTCCCATTTACGCAACATTTCACGAGCTTCCTGCATCAGTGGTGATTGAGCTTCTGCTTCTTCCTTACTCAAGCCTTTTTCCATCAACTCAGCTACTTCAGCCTTGTAATGTTTGTCGAAAGCCACATAATTATCACCAATCAAGTGGTCACCCTTCTTGCCTGATGATTCAGGAGTTTCTCCGTTACCATATTTCAGCCATGCAAGCATTGACTTACAGATGTGGATACCACGGTCGTTTACGATATTTGTCTTTACGACCTTGTTTCCGTTGGCAGCCATTACATTGGCAAGTGCGTTACCCAGCAAGTTATTGCGGACATGTCCCAGATGCAGCGGCTTGTTTGTATTCGGTGATGAATATTCTATCATTACCAGCGGAGCATCTTCGGTAGCTTTCTGAATGCCCCATTGAGCATCAGCGTGAATGCGGTTCAGCAGTTCAACCCATACATCCGATGCGATAGTCAGGTTCAGGAATCCTTTGATGACATTATAATTTGCGATAGCCGGTTCGTTCTTTTTCAGATATTCACCGATCTCCTGTGCTGTTTGCTCCGGTCCCTTCTTCGACATTTTCAGAAAAGGGAAAACCACAAGCGTAAGATGACCTTCAAACTCCTTCTTGGTTTTCTGTAATTGTACCATTTTGGCAGGCACTTCTGCACCGTACAATTCTTTTACCCCGTTGATGACGGAGGCAGTCAGTTTATCTTCTATTTTCATGTGTATATATGGTTTTGTATTTCCTGACATTTATCAGTTTGCGCAAAGATAGTGATTTATTCATCATTCGGAAAGCATCATCGTGTACAAAAACTAAAAAAGGAACGTCATCTTCTCCCTAGGGAATAGGAGAGTGACGTTCCTTACATGTTATGAAGAATTAAAGGGTTTTGTTATTCAGCTATACAGATACTTACGCGGTTTTCTTCCCGTGTGCTAAATGGCTGTACGGTATCACCTTTGTAATCGACCGTGATACGCTGGCTGTCGATACCCATTTCTTTCAGTTGGGTAGCTACATTTTCAGCACGTTTCTTAGAAAGGCGCATGTTGATATCTGCATTACCAGTCTGCTTGTCTGCATATCCACTGATAGTAATATTACATTCAGTGTGTTCTTTCATGAATTCTGCCAGTTTTTCAATCTTCATTTTTTCTTCATTGCGGATAGCGGAAGAATTAAGTGCAAAGTAGATATTTTCTGTCATACTAACCTTTTCCTGTTTTACCGGAGCAGGTTGCTGTACCGGTTTGGGCTCTTCTTTTACAACGGGAGCCGGTTGCGGAGTCGGTTCATAGTAAACAGGTTCTGTTTTGCGTGAAGTTTTTCCAAACTTGATAGTAAATCCGGCAAGCGCATTAAACTGCCAGTCTACATTGCCAGCTTTCTTTGAATTGAATTTATCCGACAAAACATTGGCATTTACTTCGATGTTGAAGAAAAGGTTAGAGGTTAATCGTAGGTTTGTACCTAATCCGAACCTGCCAACCGGACTGATCTTATTATCTGTCCATAGGTAACGCAAATCATAGCCTTTGTTAGCCAGTGTTACAGCTTCATCGTTATTGAAAGCTCCGTTTAGTCCTACACCTGCAAATAAATATGCATTGAAGAAACGGTCAGGATTATAACTACAAAACAAGTTGCTCAAATCTAGTGTAGCGTCTACATTACCCTGTAAGTAATTGTATTTATAGGCATTTTGTGGGGATACCCATCCTCCTTTAGCCTGCCAACCACTTATTCCGGCACGCAATCCCCAGAGCGGTGTAAACTGATAGCCGCCGTAGATAGCAGCTGCCGGAGAAATCAAGTCTCCGAATTTCGCTTCGCCACGTGTGTGTGCTGCACCGGCTTGTACTTGCATGAACCAATGAGGAACAAACTCTGTTTTTCCTTCAGTTGAAGATTGTACTACTTGTGATTTAGCTGTTATTGGAATTAATCCAATTGCTAATAGTGTTAATAATTTATTCCAATGCATAATGTAATTATTTAAAAAGTTAAATCATTGGTATGGTTTAATATTTTTAAGAGAGTTGCATATTATCGCTATAATATGTGGAATCATTTCATTAAACAGAGGCGCCATCCTCCTAAATAATTCATAGGTCTGAAAGTCCAACTGCTTGTTATGTTTAATGAGTCATTCATTACAAATGAACATTTTATTTCATTGTCGACTGCAGTTCGGAATTCCATATTTGTAATCTTATAGCTCAGAACTGGAAAACGTTTAAGAACGGCCTTTACGGATTCCATTTCATCATTGTCTAGAGGTACTGGCTCATTCCATATATCTGTTGTATCTGGTTTAAAAAGCATTGCAGCAGCTTCACTGTATTGCTTGTTTTGTGCATAAGTCATATATGTGTTTACTAATTTTTCAACAGATGTTGTATCTTCTTTTACCAGTCCACTTACAAAACTATTTAGTTCAGTTGTGTCTGAATCTTTTTGCTGATTTTTATCAGCTGATTGGCATGAAAAAAAACTTAATAAGCAAATTGCTATAGCAATGATATTTAATTTTTTCATTTTTTCCTACTTAGGTATAAAAAGTAAGGGGCTTTGAGCCCCTTACTTTAATTATTTCTAGAATTCTAGGCTTATGCTTAGTTAGCTTCAGTCTGAGAAATCTTACATATTACATATACTTGGATTGTACCCCAATCGTATGTTACATCAAATGGAACCTTAATCTGGAAATCGCCTACAGTCGTACCATTATTTTCATAGTTTAATGTACCGAAATAGTGATTTACGATACCATTACCATTTTGGATTTCAGATTTTGTTGGAGCTGTAAATGTGAATTTAACTTTTCCTGTTACATCACTTAACTTTCTGTCAAATACACCTGTTGTTCCATTTAAGTCAGTCATAATATCGCCATTCTGTGCGATTGATTCAACATCATAATATTTATAATAGTTCTGACCTTTAGTAACAGATGCATTATCAAAGTTATGATCACGCCAGTCTACAAATGTCAATTTCAAATCAGCTTTAGCACCACCTGTTGTAGCGTCCACAAAGTTTGTTTCATGTGGGTCACTGATAGTAATCGGACGTAAGAACTTAGCAAAGAATTCATTGTTTTCAAGTTCAAATGGAACATAACTACAGTTTTCAGCATTAATCTGAATTTGTGCTGTAAATGTTTTCTTGCCTTCATTGTTAGCCACGAATTGTGCATGATCTGCTGCATTCAAAATATCTCTAGCAAACGAATATAGAGTTTCATTATCTTTGCCTTGATATTCCAAAATAGAACCATTGATCTTAACTACAGCCTGTTTTACAAGAGGATTGTTAACTACGTTTGCATATAATGTTGTTCCATTATCACCAACTGTAATATCGTACATAGTACCTGAATTACCTTTTACAGGAGTCATATCAGTACTTTGTGGATCAACAAATGTAAATGTTTTGGTTAAGTTAGCATCTTGGAATGCTGTATATACTGCATTGACACCTGAAACAGTTACGTTATTGCCATCGAATGTATTCAAAATATCTGATTTGAATTCATCATCAGCATTTGTTTCACCTACAGTCTCAACATTTGCATGGATATCACTGTATCCGCTACCTGGAGTTGCTGAATTATATGCATACCAATAATTCTTAATCTTATCAGAGTTTTCTAAAGTACCAGCTGGCTGTACGTTACGTGGATTAGGAGTCCAAGTTAATGTTACATATACGAACTGATATACATTAGGTTCGATTTCTTTGCTATAACGAACGATTACAGAGATTGATTTATTGTTCTTGAACAATTGATAAGCTTCATTGTTCTTCAGAGTCCAAGTGATAATCTGAGTTTCTTCAGCGCCAGATTCTGTAATGGCTTGTTTTACAATACCTTTCTAAGAAGTAGACATTGACGTAGCAAGCTTACCTTCATTCTGAGTTGCGTCATCGTTGCCACCATCCAACTCGAAGTTAGTGTGGAAGTCTTCTTTAGAAATTCCTTGCTTTTCAAGTTGTGCAAGAATATCTTCTTCGAAGTCATGCCATTCGATCTGCAATGGCTTTTCTGTTTCTGTACAATTTACAGTATATTCATAATTGAAACCAAATTCAGGAGTCAAGATAACTTCACTTTCTGTCGGTGTAGCTTTTTCAACAATTTTGAATTTAACGTATCCTACAGCTGCTATTTTATTGCTTACAGTATCTGTTAAGATAACACGTACCAATGGTTCACGATCTTTTTCCGCTTTATTCTGTTCTGCGGCATCCCATGTTGGCTGTTTTCCGTCTACTGGCATACAAGGTTTCAATAAAGAACCTTTCATGACAGCATGTGCACTCTCTGATGTTCTGTTATTTCCCTTGTGATAACCAACAAGTTCGAAGCTATATTTGAATCCATAGTCTTCAACAGTCTTATCTGCTGCTGTTACATCCCATGCAACATCGCTGTTTTGGCTGTCATCGTAATGTGTTTGAACTAATGTTGCAACATCTAAGCCTTCATGATTCCATACGATTTCATGACTAGCTGCATTGTTGATTGCATCTTGTGCATTTGTATATAAGTGCATAGTATGTACCGGTTGGCCTAAAGCGGCATTGGCAAGTACCATGTCTTTGTAATTTGTTGCTTTCACTGCTGCGTAGTCAGAAGTGATGATTGTATCTTTTTCACTTCCAGAGTAATTAGCTTGTAAAGCTAAAACAGTAACTTTACCATCGTTTTGGATATCTTTGATTGTACCATCTGTCAATTGAGAGTGAACAGATAAAATACCTTCTTCACCTTCCCAATCAAAAACATTGGCTTTAACTACACCTCCAGCTCTTGTATAGTTCTTATCATCTGATATATAGCTCAGTGATTTGATGTCTTTCCAATTTGCAGAAGATGGATTCATGTGATATTTAGCAACTAATCCCGGAGTCATTGCAACACTATCAAGTTCTGTTGGTGCATCAGTTGTAAAATCATCATCAGCATTAACTTCTTTAACACCCTTTTCTGTGTAATTGAATGTTTTAGCTTCCATTGCTTCAATTCCTTGGTAATAGAATTCAGGTTGGAATACCAATGACTTCAATTCAGATGTTAATGAAATGCTTAAGATTCCATTATAACCTTTAACATTGCTTACTAACAGTTTGCCATTTTCAGAATCCCATACAGCTGGCATTGTTCCTTCTGGAGTCGAGCTGATCGTCGTTTCTGTGTCTGTTGCTTTACCGTCTGCTCCTTCTGTATCTTCAATCCAATATCCATTTTCTCCGGGTTTGTAGTACTTACCAGTAGCTGCTGTTCCACTATCTCCAGGTTCTCCTTGTTCACCCTTTTCACCTCTAGATGGCTTGCCTGTGTCTTTACCATTGATAAACCAGTTTCCATTCTCTCCAATTTTTACTGTAGCTGCTGCTCCTGGAGCGCCATTTAACAACTCGAATGATTCACCGTTGCTTAATGTTACCTTAACTCCATTTTCTGTTGGGTCGACACTTGTGATTACGCATCCTGCATTAATCTTTTCTTGAAGTCCCTTTACAGTTTCTTCAACTGCTGCAACACGGTCGTTCAAGCTGTTAATGGCATCTTCGTAATCAGAACAAGATACCTTACACCCTGTAAGCAGTACACTTCCTAACAGAAGGGCTCCATAGAATTTTTTCTTCATACTTTTAATTAATTAATGAATGATAATTGATAATGTTCTTTGTTTTATATCTTATCGCCTTTATTTATTGTGCAAATCTAGGCGTAAATGCTACGTTCCTGCTTGTCTATTTGTATATAATTGTGTATTTTTCGACAAAAATGTAAAATATTAATCTTTTTCACTTTTGGCGCGATGTTCTTTCTTCCATACGGAAGGAGGTATTCCTTCTTTCTGTTTGAACTGCTTGCTGAAATGTGCCTGATCTGCAAAACCTACCATTTCAGCAAGGTCGCTCAAGTTTATTTCAGGAGATGATATGATCTTTTGCTTTGCTTCTTCAATGCGGAGGTCGTTTAGCCATCCGTTGAAGTTGCTCTGGTATGTTTCGTTTATGTAATTTGACAAATATGTACGGTTTATACCGATTTCACGACTTAAATCTTGTATGGTGACACCTAGTTGTAGATATCCTTTATGTTCTACCCATATTGTAATTTTTTCTTTAATTATGTCATTGCCTTGTCCGTGGCGTTTCTCCTCCTGCTTAGATGTCTCAGCTTTATTGTTTGTTCCCTCTGATGCTGTTGCTTCTTCTTTTTTTGTCGTTTCAACTGGTGCTATGATACTGTAGTTGTGATACTGTATGCCAAGGGAAATGAAAAATACCGTATAGCATAAAGTAAATATTTGCAAGTAAATTTCGTTTGGGTAAATTTCTGCTACTATGCCCATTACACCTATGATAAATGCTGCCATCCATATGCGGAATGGATATTTCTTAAAGTTGCTCGATTCAATATTTTTCTTTTTAAGCCAAATCCTCGAAATATGTATGTATATTATTGTATAAAAGGCAAATTGTATGACATAGCATGATACCAGCAGGTAGTAAAACCATTCTCCAGGCATTCCCTTTGCTACAAATAGGTAGATGATGTTTGCTGTACATAATACCGTTGTGTAAAAGACCTGATACTTAAGAAAGTTTTTTAGTTTGTTTTTATCGTATAATGGGTATACAAATACCCAGAAAACCAATAGGGTTTCTACCGGAAGTATTATCTGTATAAAGCTTCTTTTGTCATATGCGTCTATAACATTCCCAAAGTAGGCAAACAATAGCGCTGATATACCTAGCACTAAAGATGCTATTTTTACTACTGTGTACCCTTTTTGGTAATTCTTTTTATTGCTGCTTTTGGGTATGGCTGAGTAGTGTAAGAATATGGCTGTCAGTATACAGCATATTCCTGATGTGATTTCAAGTATTAAAACATTGTCCCCCATAATATCTTTCAATAGTTCGTTAAAAATTCGCCAAGCCTAAGCGGCTCTGGCAGTAAATAAAATGAGTTCTTTGAAAAGTTTGTCAATAA
>ENA-ORHS01000129-ORHS01000129.1-human-gut-metagenome-genome-assembly--contig:-NODE-129-length-10764-cov-5.23186_pt1 | contig 10764 bp, 9 predicted proteins | sample MGYA00243080_ERZ508729 | MGnify/ENA primary metagenome ERZ508729 (study PRJEB26277, sample SAMN04329843) | human gut metagenome | biome: human-associated habitat | host: Homo sapiens | place: USA... | reverse complement strand
CTATCCCTCTTTTCGATGTCAAACAACATGTCCTCCGTGTAGAACGGATTAAAGGAAATCGGGATGTCCTCCGTATAGGTATAATAAACCCCGTCCTTTCCCTTGGTCTTGCGGTGTATCATCTCGCACAGCCCTTGGTAGGAGTTGCCCGTATCGACCAGCACCACATGGGAGCCTTGCTCATAGTATTGTCTGACCAGATGGTTCATGAAGAACGATTTGCCGCTGCCCGAAGGACCCAATACGAACTTGTTGCGGTTGGTCGTCACGCCGCGCTTCATCGGCAGGTCGGAGATGTCGATGTGCAGGGGCTTGCCGCTGATGCGGTCCGCCATGCGGATGCCGAAGGCGGACGGAGAGTCCTTGTAGTTGGTCTCGCCCGCGAAGAGGCACACCGCCTGCTCTATGAACGTGTGGAACGACTCTTCCGCCGGGAAGTCCGCCGCGTTGCCGGGGATGCCCGCCCAGAACAGCGTCGGGCAGTCCGTCGTGTTGTGGCGCGGCACACAGCCCATGCTTGCCATCTGGCTGCCCACGTCGTTCTTGATGCGTTTCAGCTCCTCCGCGTCGTCGCTCCACGCCATCACGTTGAAGTGGGCGCGGACGGACTTCAGCCCCTGCGAGTGCGCTTCGTTCAGGTATTCTTCAATCCACTCGCGGTTGATGGCGTTCTGGCGGCTGTACCGGGAGAGCGACTGCATGTTCCTCGCCGTTTTCTCGAAGCGGCGCAGTTCCTCGTCGCTGTTGCCGATGAAGACATACTGGTTGTAGATGTGGTTGCAGGGCAGCAGCAGTCCCAGCGGCGCGGCGAAGGACAGGCGGCAGTCCGAGCGGTCGGTGGACAGCCTTTCGTAACGGCAGTCCGTGGCCACCGCTGCGGGCAGGTCCTCCGTGTCCGACAGGGTGTGCAGGCACAGGCGGTTGTCGCCGACGCGCATTTCCCTTGCCGTCATCTCGATGTCCTCCAGACAGTCCGCGTTGCCCAGCGACAGGGCGAAGTACCTGCCTATGATGCCCGTCTCCTTGTCCGTGCCTGTAAGCTCGTCATCGGAGAGGCGGCGCAATTTGATATGCCCCGAATCGTTCAGGATACGCGCGAACTGCTCCACCGCCTCGACGAACTTCACCGCCGTCTCCTTGTCCTGTATTTCTTTCGGTACGATATGCCCCCGGCACAGCGTATTCCAGTTGCTCTGCTGCCTCATGCGCTCCTTCGTAGTCTTCGTCAGGAACAGGTAGCACTTGTGGTGCAGGAACGGGCGCTCGTTGAAGTGCATCTCGTAGCTGCGGGCGAGGAAGCCCATGCCCTCCTTGCCGTGGGCGGGGCGGTACCGTTCCTTCACGTACCAGTCTTGCGTGTGCAGCACCGAATGGTCGGGCAGTACCTTGATTGCCTTGCACCACGTGGCGTGGATGCCCTCGTATTCCTCCGCCGTGACGGTATAGACCTCCGGAAGCTCCACCTCGAAGGCGGCGGTGATGTCCGCGTCTTTCGAGACGATGCACCCGTGTTCCACCGAAAGCAGGGGGAAGCGGCTTTCCAGCGTGGTGGCTTTCATGATGTTTCTCATACGTTTCTTCCTTTCTTCTTTTTTCGTCTTAACAGATTGGACACCCGTCTGCGGTGGAGCACATGGCGTGGGCGCATCCGTGCCGCGCCCAACTTCATCAGCCCGTGTTCGCCGTACTTCGCGTTCAGCCGGAACGTGAGCCACACGAGCGACGAGGCGGATACCGCGCCGAAGCCGATGCAGAGCCACTGGCCCGCGCCTGCCATGTAGAGGATGATGAAGAGGATGAAGGCGGCGAGCAGCCCGCCCGCGAACAGGAACAGGTACTGCGCCTTCAGGCCCTTGAACTCCACCGGACGGCCGATGCCCTTGTTGATGGGGTACTCAGCCATTGTCCTTATACCTTATTATATATGTATAGGATACCCGTTTGTTAGAGGAAGAACGAGCGCAGGATGGTCGCGCTTACAATCAGGAAGATACACGCGCCGAACCAGCTTGCGGCGGTCTTCGAGGTGTCGGGGTCGCCGGCGCTGAATTTGCCGTACACCTTGATGCCTCCGATAAGCCCGACGACCGCGCCGATGGCGTAGATGAGTTTCGTCGCCGGGTCAAAGTAGGAAGTGACCATGCTGGTGGCTTCGGTGATGCCCGCCATGCCGTTGCCTTGCGCGAAAACTTGGATGTTGGCAGCCAGCAGGAGGGCCGCGAGGATGATTTGCTTTTTCTTCAATGTCTTTGTCATAATCTTTTCTGTTTTGTGCCTCCGGGTTGGATGTTCCCATTGGCGGTTGATACTTGTTTTAATTCTTGCGGCTTTGGATGAAGCCGGCTTTTGGGATTTAGTGGTCTCGGTGGCAAGCCGATGGTTTAGCCGTAGTCGATTTTCTTTTTTCGCATTGCTGTTACGTTTTTACTTGTTATACATAGTCGCGGATGTTGAAGTCCTCGAAGTTGTCCGGAACTGCGGGCGCTTTCTTGGGCATAATCACCGGTGTAGTGTTTGCCTGCGCCGCCGACACGGAGTCCAGATAGTAGTCCATCAGCTCGTCCAGTTTCCTGCGGGTCGCTTCCGAACTCTTTTCTATCATCGCGAACAGTTCGTTGCCCTTCATGTCGCAGAACACCATTCCGGCGTGACGGCGTTCCTCTTTCGTGGCTTTCGGTTTCTTCACCGTCCGCATGGCAAGGTCGATGTCCTCGAAGGTCATGCCTCCCGCTTCATGAGGCTCGCCGTCATCATCTCCGTCTTCGTCATATTCCGCCCCGATGTCGGAAACACGCTTGTCGGCAAACACCTCGTCCAGTTCCTCGTCGGGCACTTGGCGCGACGGCCTGGCTCCCGAAAGCCGGCTATTGGGGGAGGCAGTTTCATCGTCAAAGGCCACGTCCTTCTCGTCCACCTCCTCGCCGGGGGCTTGCACGGTGGCATTGGACATCGGTGCAGCAGCCTGCGGTTTTCGTTCAGGCATCCGGAACAGGCTTTTCCCCATGATGTCGCCGGACCTTTCCGGTGCGCCCACATCCTTTTCCTTGTCCTCCTTGGGTACGTTTTCTTCCCGGCGTTCCCAAGTCAGGTAGATGACCATCCATAGGTTGAAGGCCATCATCAGCACGATGAGCAGCTCGGCCATCGTCAGAGCGGTTGCGAGGTTTCACGGCGTAACAGGGCATTGATGTCGTCCCCATAGGTTTGCAAGTGCTCTTCCAGCACATTCTCGATGTACCCGCCAATGGTGCTGCCGTTCCCGCCCAGTGTCCGCACAATGCGGGACAGCTTCCCGTGCATCTCACGGCTGAGGTAAATGCACTGGCGGCGCGCTCCTTGTCTGTGCGTCAGATAGCGGAGGAACACCGCCGCTTTTTCTAATTGGGTGTCGTCCACAATGTGGATGACTACGTCCGCCTTTTCCAGATTGTTCACTTGGGGAGTGTCCGCCTTCGGGTTGCCATTCCCCTTCTTTTTCATTCTCGAATTGAAAAATCCCATCTTGTTTTCGTTTTTTAGGGTGAATAAAATCAATAAATGTCCTCGTAATTTTTCTTGTAAAGTCGGCGGATCACTTCCTCGTATTCGCGGAAGTGCTGCTCCAGCACACGGTCCACATAGACCGACAACGTAAGCCCGTTCTTCCCGATGACCTGCACGATACGCTGTATCCGCTCGTGGTAGCTTTTGCGGATGTAGGCGGTCTTGCCCGAACACACGGGGATTCTCGGTGCATGGAGGAAGCGTGCCAGGTATTCCTCTGCCTTTTCCGTGGCTTGCTTGCCCTCGTTGGCTTTCGGTTTTTCCGCCTGCCTGGCCTCCTTTGCGGAAGTGTTGCCATCTGTTCCGAGGCTCCCCGGGGAGGCGGGCGCGGGCATTTCCGGACGGAACGAATCCAGGAACTTGCCGGGGTCAATATCGACATCGAGTTTCTTGGCCATCGGTTCAACGCTTTACGATGCCGAGTATTTCTTCCGCGAGGGCATCGATGCCGCTCCCTTTCGCCAATGCCTTGTCCGGCGGCAGCAGCGTGGAGCGGAAAAACGGGCGGTCGCCTTCCTCAGAGCCTTCCTTGCGGAAATGCTTGCTGTCGGGCAGACTGGTGTCCAGCACTTCAAGCCCCATCCCGGCTATCACCTTGTCATAGATGTCGTACAGGTCGGTCTTCTCGCGCTTGTCCACCATGTTCCACAAGAGGCGGATGCCCTTGATGTTCGACTTGCCGGTAGTGATCAGCGTGTCGTTGATGACGCCCGCGTACTTCAGCGAGCTTTCCATGATGAAACGGTCTGCGGCTATCGGGCAGAAGATGTAGTCCATCGTCGCTACTGTCCGGATCAGGTCGAGGTTGTTCACCGTACCCGTCAGGTCGAAGAAGATGAAGTCGGGCGGTGTCGCCGACTCGACAAATGGCCTGACCGTTTCAATCGCGTTGCCGGGACGGCTCCCCACAATCGGGTAGGCGCGTTTGCCGATGCGCTTGAACTGCTCGTATGCCAGCTTGCGCAGGTACGGGTTGCGCTCGATACTTTTCAAGTCGCGTTCGCGCATGTCCTTGATGCTGAACTGGGGATAGTCGCAGTCCACGACCGCCACGTCATATCCCTTCACGTAATACAGGTAACTCGCCATCAGTACGGTGAGTGTCGTTTTGCCTGCTCCTCCCTTCTGGGTGGAGAAGGCGATGAACAAAGGTTCTTTTTTCATGCTTTCTTCTTTTTTATTTGTTAGACATCCGTTTCTTGGTCCGGTCGGCAGCCATCCGCCCGGTAAGCGAGCAGGCAGTCCGGCATCCCTCCCGGTATGCCTGTTCCCATCCATGCCTGTGTGCCGGCAGGCAAGCATAAGGGCAGGCATACCGACCATTCCGCCTGCAAAGGAAAATGACTTTCGCCAAGGTTGTGTCTCTTTGCTGTTGCGTGGCAGCATTTGGCGTTGTCGTGGCAGCTTGTGGCGTTCTTTACCCGGCCTTATCGCCACTCATCTTGCGTTTGGCTTGTGGCCGTTATTTGGCATTTTCACCATTCCGATGCCTGTATGCCAGCGTGCCGGCAGGCAGGCACAAGGGCAAGCAGACTGGCAGGCAGGTGAACTGGCAGGCGGGCAAGAATGCCTGCCACCTGGCAAGGAAGAATGCTAGCTTGTAGGTTCGCAGGCATATTGGCCACAAATAGGTAGAACTTTTTCTATTGTGGCCAATGTGGACTCATGAACATCTTAATTCATTCCTACCAATCGCTTTCCAATAGTTTTCTTGCTTGGCTGATTTTCGCTCTTTGGCATTTCAGCACTCCAATGCCTGTATGCCGGCAGGCAGGCACAAGGGCAAGCAGACTGGCAGGCAGGTGAGCAGGCTGGCGGGCAAGAATGCTTGCGGATTCGCAAACATATTGACTACAAACATGAAGAACTCTTTTTCACTTGTGCTAAATGTAGTCTCGTGGACATCTTAGCACATTCCTCCATCGCTTTCCAACAGTTTCTTTGTTTGGCTGGTTTATGCTCTTTGGCATTTCCCCGCTCCAATGCCTGTATGCCAGCGTGCCGGCAGGCAGGCACAAGGGCAAGCAGACTGACAGGCAGGCAGGTGAACTGGCAGGCGGGCAAGAATGCCTTCCGGTTCGCAAATCTGAAAACGGACAGGCAGGCAACTATGTTTTTTTCACTTGCGTGGCAGCATTTGGCGCTGTCGTGGCAGCTTGTGGCGTTTTTGAGCCGTATTTCAGACTTGGAAAACACCCTACCTTTGCACCCAAGCGGCAGGGCAAAGCCGAAAGCGCGCACCGCAGACCCCGGCTCCGTCCTTCTTTTGGGCAGCAGAAAGGTATCGGGCGACCGATGCCTTATAAATGGGTAATGGCAGGTCTATCCCCAATCCGTTTACCACGGATTTTTGTGTCCTCAAAGACACAGCAAGGTGTCCTTTGAGTAACTCAAAGGGTTTCGGGTTACTCCCGAAACGACCTTGCCCCTCACGGGGAGGGCTTCCTCTCCGAAGTCGGGAAGCCTGTTTCCACCTGCGGTGCGGTTGCCGAAGCTACGCTTATGCCGTGACACCACTAAATCCATTGTAATATGAACGAGAACAAGAAAAAGAACGGGACTGACAGTCCCAAGTGGGGGCGGCATCCACGGGAAAGCCGCAAGTCGCACTGCGTGATGGTGCGTTTCGACGACGGGGAATGGCTCAGGTTCCTCGCTATGCACGGCAAGTCCGGCGTGGAGGCGAGGGCGGTGTTCCTGAAGGCGCACTTCTTCGGACAGCCGTTCCGGGTACTGGTCACGGACAAGACGCTGCTCGACTACTGCACGAAGCTGTCCGCTTTCCATGCGCAGTACCGCATGGTGGGGAACAACTATAACCAGACGGTCAAGGAGCTGCGCTGCCATTTCTCGGAGAAAAAGGCGATGGCATTGCTCTACAAGCTGGAGCAATGCACGAAGGAACTGGCCGCAATCACGCGGCAGGTCGTTGAACTTTCAAGGGAGTTTCAGGAAAGATGGTCGCAAAAATCACGGTAGGCACGTCGCTGTACGGGGCGTTGGCTTACAACGGCATGAAAGTGAACGAGGGCGAGGGGAAGCTGCTCGCCGGGAACAAGGTCTTCGACGATGGCAGCGGACGGGTGGACATCGCCCGTGCCGAACAGGATTTCAAACGGTACATGCCGGAGAACGTCCGCACACGGAACAAGGTCATCCTTATCTCCCTTAATCCGCATCCCGACGACCGCCTGACGGACATGGAGATGGAAAGTCTCGCGCGGGAGTATCTGGAGAAGCTGGGCTACGGCGACCAGCCTTATCTAATTTTCAAACATGAGGACATCAACCGCCACCACCTGCATATCGTCTCCGTCAATGTGGACGAGAATGGCAGGCGGTTGAACAAGGATTTCATCCATCGCCGCAGCAAGCGCATCACCACGGAGCTGGAACGCAAGTACGGTCTGCACCCCGCCGACCGCAGGCAGCACCGTAACGACAATTCCTTGCGCAAGGTGGATGCCTCGCAGGGAGACGTGAAGCGTCAGGTGTCGAACACCGTCAAGGCGGTGATGGCTACCTACAAGTTCCGGACATTGGGCGAATACGTCGCCTTGCTCTCCCTCTTCAACGTCACTGTGGAGGATGCCCGTGGCATGGTGAACGGACGCGAGTATCACGGACTGGTCTATTCCGCCACCGATGATGGCGGGAACAAGGTCGGCAATCCCTTCAAGGCATCCTGCATCGGGAAGTCCGTCGGCTATGAAGCCGTGCTGCGCAGGTTTGAGTATCCCAATGCCCAAATCCGCGACAAGCGTCTGGCGGACATGACGCGCAAGACCGTCGCTGCCGTATTGGACAGGACGTACCGCAAGGATGAATTTGTCGCCCTGCTCAAAGCGAAGGGCGTGGATGTGGTGTTCCGCCACACGGACGGGGGGCGCATCTACGGGGCGACCTTCATCGACCACCGCACGGGCTGTGTGCTGAACGGCTCCCGGCTGGGCAGGGAATTTTCCGCCAACGCCTTGCAGGAGCACTTCACTTTGCCGTATGCGGACACGCCGCCGATGCCGTTCACCCTTACACGGGACGAACCGCAGGCGGAAGCCCATACCTATGTGGAACACGGCGAGAGCCATTCCACGGGCTTGGGCTTGCTTGGCGGCGACGCATCGGGCGCACAGGCGGAAGAAGCCGCCTTCGAGCGCGAACTCAAACGCAAGCGGAAGAAACGCCGGAAGGGTTTGGGATTATAAATTATCCGTCCGCAGGGCATCCAAGCAAAGGTCAGACCTTTGGCTATCTAAGGTCAGACCTGTGGTAGCCTGACCTCGGACGTGAGATAGGCGCAGGTCGGACTTGAGGTATGCTTATGTCCGGTGAAAGCCTTGCGGACATATTGTTCAACTTAAAAACAGAAACAGATTTATGTCACAACAGGAAGACGATTTGAGGGCGTTGGCGAAAATCATGGACTTTCTCCGCGCCGTGAGCATTATTCTGGTGGTCGTCCACCTCTATTGGTACGGGTATGAAGCCGTAAGGCTGTGGGGCATCGACATCGGTGTCGTGGACCGGGTGCTGGTCAATTTCGACCGCACCGCCGGACTGTTCCACCATATCCTTTACACAAAACTTTTTGCGCTGTTGCTATTGGCTCTCTCTTGCTTGGGTACAAAGGGCGTGAAGGAGGAAAAAATCACGTGGGGCAGGATTTGGACGGTGCTTGCCGCAGGGCTGGCCCTGTTCTTCCTGAACTGGTGGATGCTCTCCCTGCCGCTGCCCGTGGAAGCCAACGTAGCCTTCTATGCCGCTTCGATGGCGGCGGGCTATGGCTGCCTCCTGATGTCCGGCACGTGGATGAGCCTCCTCTTGCGCACCAACCTCATGGATGACGTGTTCAACGTGGAAAACGAGAGCTTCATGCAGGAGACGCGCCTCATGGAGAACGAGTATTCGGTGAACCTGCCTACGCGCTTCTATTACAGGAAGAAGTGGAACGACGGGTACATCAACGTGGTAAACCCGTTCCGCGCTTCCATCGTATTGGGCACTCCGGGCAGCGGAAAGTCGTATGCCGTGGTAAACAGCTTTATCAAGCAGATGATTGAAAAATCTTACTCGATGTACATCTATGACTTCAAGTTCAGCGACCTTTCCACCATCGCTTACAACCACCTGATGAACCACGGCGACGGCTACAAGGTCAAGCCGAAGTTCTACGTCATTAACTTCGACGACCCGCGCCGGAGCCACCGCTGCAATCCCATTCACCCGGATTTCATGGAGGACATCACCGATGCCTACGAAAGTGCCTATACCATTTTATTAAATTTGAACAAAACTTGGGTGCAAAAGCAAGGCGACTTCTTCGTGGAGAGTCCGATTATACTTTTTGCCAGTATTATCTGGTTTTTACGGATTTATCAGGATGGAAAGTATTGCACCTTCCCACACGCCATTGAGTTGCTGAACAGACGTTATGAGGATGTTTTCCCTATTCTCACCAGCTATCCGGAGTTGGAAAACTATCTTTCGCCCTTTATGGACGCTTGGCAGGGAGGTGCAGCCGAGCAGTTGATGGGGCAAATCGCATCAGCGAAGATACCGCTCTCGCGCATGATTTCCCCACAGCTTTATTGGGTCATGTCAGACAGTGAGTTTACGTTGGATATTAACAACCCGGATGAGCCTAAGATTCTCTGCGTCGGCAATAATCCCGACCGTCAGAACATCTACGGCGCGCCGTTGGGTCTGTACAATTCCCGAATTGTCAAGCTCATTAACAAGAAGGGCAAGCTGAAGTCGGCGGTAATCATCGACGAGCTGCCTACGATTTACTTCAAGGGATTGGATAATCTTATCGCCACTGCCCGAAGCAACAAGGTGGCGGTCTGCCTCGGCTTTCAGGACTTTTCGCAGTTGAAACGCGATTATGGGGACAAAGAAGCGGCGGTCGTGATGAACACGGTGGGAAACATCTTTTCGGGTCAAGTCGTTGGTGAGACCGCCAAAACGCTTTCCGAGCGTTTCGGCAAAATCTTGCAGAAGCGGCAGAGCGTCACCATCAACCGGGAGGACAAGTCCACCTCCATCAACACGCAGATGGAGAGCCTGATACCCGCGAGCAAGATTTCCACGCTGACGCAGGGCATGTTCGTGGGCGCGGTGGCCGACAACTTCAACGAGCGCATCGAGCAGAAAATCTTTCATTGCGAGATTGTGGTGGACGTGGAGAAGGTGAAGCGCGAGGAACAGGCTTACAAGCCCATCCCCGTCATCACGGACTTCACCGATGCCGACGGCAACGACCGCATGAAGGAAATGATACAGGAGAACTACAACCGCATCAAGGCGGAAGTGCGGCAGATTGTCGCCGACGAGTTGCAGCGCATCCAGTCCGACCCGGAACTGCAACACCTCTTGCAGGGCAAGTAAAAACGCCATAGGCGAAAAAAGGAAAATCCTTAACTTGGCTGGATGTTCAGACCGGGTTAAGGATTGTCCTTTTCTCGTTGATTGACAATTGAAATGAAAATTACTGCATTGGTTTCTCCGTTTTATACAGCAGATGGGGCATTTCTTTTCCATTGTATATAATGGTATGGCTGCCGCAAGGTTTCATGGCAATGGCTTCCGCCACACGGATGGAGGACGTGTTTTCGGGACGGATGCTGCAATAGACCTCTTGCAAGCCCAGTTTCTCGAAAGCGTACCGCAGGCATCTTCGGGCGGCTTCCGTGGCATAGCCGTTGTGCCAATACGCATTGTCCAGGATGTAGCCGAGTTCCACCGCTTCATTCCCGTTTATCACGCTTTTCATCAGCCCGGCCTGTCCGATAAGTTTGCCCCCGTCTTTCAACACAAGGGCGAAATACCCGTAGCCGTCCTTGCGGTAACGGGAGAACTGGCGGTTCACCCATTGGCGCACCTCCTTCTTGTCAAAGCCGTGTTCCCATGCGTACATGACTTCCGACTCGCCCATGAGGGCGAGCAACGCGCCCGGGTCCTTGCGGGTGATCTTGCGTATGACGAGCCGTTCCGTTTCCATGATCGTGAGCGACTCGGCGTAGGTCTTTATCTCCAAGCCGTCGTCTTTCCACTCCTTGACCATCTTCCGGACGGTATCATCCACCAGCCTGCGGTAGGCGTCATCGGGAACGGCTTTCAAGTAAAACGTGTCATTGGTTTCCTTCAACACCCAATCGGCTATGTCCTGCAAGTCCTTCCCTTCGGGGATATAGTCCTTGTGTATCATGTACTCGGTGATGT
>ENA-ORHS01000127-ORHS01000127.1-human-gut-metagenome-genome-assembly--contig:-NODE-127-length-10911-cov-4.43828_pt1 | contig 10911 bp, 8 predicted proteins | sample MGYA00243080_ERZ508729 | MGnify/ENA primary metagenome ERZ508729 (study PRJEB26277, sample SAMN04329843) | human gut metagenome | biome: human-associated habitat | host: Homo sapiens | place: USA... | reverse complement strand
GAATCCCCCAAAAGAATATGCAGCGTCCTCTTCACCTAATTGCCAAATTCCTATTTTTTTATAATCATAAAACACTTGAGTAGGTGAACCCACAAACCACAAATTTCCTTCATCTCTAGTTACACCTTTATTTAACTCTTTAATTTTTTCACGGTTTAAACTATAAGTCCAATCCGTATTCCAAGAAAAATTTTCTCCTTGAAACCATATTGTATTCATGGTAATTTCAAATCCCTTATTTTCTGTCTTACCAACATTTTGCATTATAGAACTATATCCTGTAGAACTTGGAAGTAAGCTAGGTAGAAGTAAATCTGTTGTATTAGACTTGTATAGATCAACAGAACCAGAAATACGATTCTCCCAAAAAGCAAAGTCAATCCCCAAATTCCATGTAGCTGTTTTTTCCCACGTCAATTCTTCATTAGGAATTGCACTAGGATAATATCCATACATTACAGTATTGCCAAAAGCATAAACAGATTGAGAAAGACCTCCTAATGTAGCGTAAGCATCAATAGCACTATTTCCTGCTATTCCCCAACTTAAACGTAATTTTAAATTAGAAATAAAATTTTGGTTCTTCATAAAATTCTCTTCTGATATACGCCAGGCACCAGAAACAGATGGAAAATATCCCCATTTATGCCCTTCTGCTAAAACAGAAGAACCATCAGCTCGTAAAGAAGCTTGGAATATATATTTTTCATTGAACTTATAATTTAAACGTCCAAAAAAAGAAACCATCTTTGTTTCAATTAACCCACTTGAGATTTCCTTTGAATCGGCATTGGCACCTAAGTCATGAAAAGATGTTAAAGCGGAAGCTTGATTTGCTCCACTTGCTAAAACAGTTTCGCTATTAGAAACTGTTGTACTACTACCTATCATAGCCGTTAAACCATGTTTTTCCAAAATTGTTGTATAGTTTAATATATTCTCCCATGTATAGCGATAATCATTATCTGATTGAATAGAAGAAGTTGATTTTTGACCCAAATAACCTTCACCAATTGTATTTCTATCTTTATAAATACCTTCGCGGCTATCATTTATATCTAGTCCTATTGTTGACTTAAAAGTTAATCCCTTTAATATATTTGCATTCAAATATCCAGAAGCAAACATTCTTTTTGAACGAATATTATCCTCATAAGCACCTGGTTGTTCATCGCATAAAGGGCTGAAGGATGAACTATTACCAGGAGCAGGATTTAATATAAAATTACCTTCATCATCATAGGCACGTCCTATACAAGGAATTTTATTAGCTAAATTCAAAGGATTCTGACGCTTATCCTGATTTTTAAACGTATATGAAATATTTACTCCAACATTTAAAATAGAATTAATTTGATGATCTAAACTAATACGACCATTATAACGCCTAAGAATATCGTTCTTTAATAATCCATGATCATTCTGATAACCAAAGGACATAGAATAAGAAGTATTCTCTGTACCTCCAGACATACTAATTTCATAATTCTGAGTAATACCTGTTCCCAATAATAAATCTTGCCAATCAACCCAATAGCCTTTTTCCAAATACTCAAGTTCCTCTGCATTAAAAATTAAAGCATCATCCATATATTCATCAGGATTAGCAGCATTAGTCGTTCGATATGCCTCTCTTTTTAATTGTGCATATTCTAGCCCGTTCATCATACGAGGGTATTTAGCTTTATTTTTAATAGAAATATAAGCATTTACATCAATTCTTGTTTTTTGTCCTTTTGCGCCAGATTTAGTAGTAATCAAAATAACGCCATTAGCACCTTTCGTTCCATAAATAGCCGTAGAAGAAATATCTTTTAAAACTTCTATTGATTCAATATCTGTAGGATTTATATCTACAAAAGAACCATAGTCTATTCCATCGACCAATACTAGAGGTTGATTATCTGCATTTAAGGAACGATTTCCACGCATTGTCAATGATGCTGTGGCTCCCGGCTGACCGCTTGACTGAGTAATATCCAAACCTGCAACTTTCCCCTGCAACGACTTCAGTGCATTTGTTGTAGGAGTTGCTGTTATATCAGCTGTTTTAATAGATGTTACCGCTCCTGTTAAATCACTTCTTTTCATTGTTCCATACCCAATAACCACCACCTCATCTAGTAATTCGGCATCTTCCTCCATCGTTACAGCCAACATTTGGTCTGCTTCTATCTTTAGCTTTTTTATTTTATACCCAACATAAGAAACCTCCAATGTACCTTGGACATCCGCTTCGAAGGAGAAATTCCCATCAAAATCTGTTACTGTACATATAGTCGGTCCAACTTCTTTTACAGCAGCTCCAATGATCGGTTCATCATTTACATCCAAGACCTTGCCTTTCACAGTCACTTTTTTCTTATTATGAGAATTAGAAGTCCCTGTTAGCTGTCGTTTTACAATAATTTTCTTCCCTTGGATTTCATAATCCAATCCATTCTGCCCTTGAAGGATTTGCTGAATAATATCCTGAATAGAAGAATTCTGACCAGATACGGATACTTTTTTGCTTGTATCTACATCTGATGATGAGAACACGAAAGAATAACCAGACGTTTTTTTCAACTGCTCCATAGCTTCCTTTACTGTTACGTTCTGAACAGAAAAGGAAACATTTTGTGAAAAAGCCGATAAATTTAGGCAAAGCGCTGCCGAGGCTACAAGTATAGCCTTACTAAAGTTCCTCATAATTAAAGATTTAAGTTTTATAAAATTCTACTTAGATAGATCACAAAGGTTTACTTCATAGATAAACCAATTTAACTTGTTCCTGCCTGCTTCATATTAATTGTATAGTTTAAGATTATCGATATAATATATATTTTCCATTCTCATAACGATATTTCATTTGATTCGTAGACGCCATGGCATCAAGCACATCTTTTATAGTATTTCCTTGTACTTTAAATACTCCATAAAAACGTTTATCTTGCAAGGAATCTGCGACGATTATTTCAACTCCATAGCTGCGCATTAAACGTTTGACTATGTGTTTAAGAGGTAATTCATCAAAAAACAATTCATCATTAATCCACGTATTAGAACGTTTGGCTTTCGTACTTGTTTTTTTCATTTCACCTGTTGCCTTGTTCATCACCATTTTTTCATCTGGTTTCAAATAAAGCTCAGGCATACATTTTATCTCATTATGCAGGGCTACTTTTCCTTCCATGAGGTTCACAATAGCTTCATCATCATCTGGATAGTTACGAAAATTAAATTTTGTTCCTAAGACCTTCAGATTAACTTCCTTTGTCTTTACCTCAAATGGAATATCGGGGTTACGAGTTACTTCAAAATATCCTTCACCTTCCATTTTCAATCGGCGGTCATCTACTCCAAAACCTTGAGAATAAACAATCTTCGAACCTGCATTCAACCACACCAATGTTCCATCCGGAAGATATAGTTTGGTACGAGCTCCCAGTGGAGCTTCAACTACGATATCAGCAAAAGTTTGCTTTACAGACTCTTTTCCTTGCCAGTATCCGGCAAAAGGCAACAGCATGATTAAAATAACCGCTGCTACACGTACCCATGTCTTCCAAGACAGTCTTCGCATTTGTTCATTAGAACGTTTAGCTTTATTTATACGCTTTTGAAACAATTCAAATGCTTTATCCTTATCAAAAACACAAGTTTCATCCGCAATACAGGAAGAAAACCATATTTCAACTTTATTTTTTACATAAATACGATTTTCTTCTGATTCAGAAGCCCAGTCCTTTAACTGCGCAAACGCCTCCTTATCTAATTTACCGGATAGGTACTGGGTAATAAGCAAATCTATATCGTTATTTTTCTCTGTTTTCATATTCTAAAAAGGTCCTTTTACTATAAAGACAAAAAATCAGAATTAAAGGGTAGTCAAAAAAAGACATTTTTTTAATTCTGATTAAATTTTACTTGCTTTTATTCAGAGATTTTTCCATAATCTGAACTAAACAACACTGGTAATATATTAAATTACAACCAAATACATTAAAAGAGAAAATAGCTAAATGAAATCTATGCGCTCATGAAAATATATACGATAAGTAACTTCAGATAATTCCCCAAACGCTTTTGGAGAAAAGCCAATGCATTTTTTATATGGTACTTGACAGTATTAACAGATATACCAAGTTCTTCGGCTATTTCTTCATACTTTTTTTGTTCAAAACGACTCTTATAAAATACTCTTCGACACTCCAATGGTAGTTCGTCTATACTACGCTTCAGTTCATCTTCCAGTTCTTGTTCTAAAAGCATACCTAACGGCTGTTTATCATCAACAAACAGAAAGTCTAAAAAATCCATACTTTCCGGTGACAAAAAAGAAGAAAGATGAAGTTCTTCACGATGACTTTGCGATTGTAGTTCATTCAGACAACGGTTACGTACGGCACGCATTAAATAAGCACGGATAGAATAACGAATCTCAACTTCACTCCGATGTTCCCATAAATAAAAAATAACATCATCTACAACTTCTTCTGCTAAAGCTGCATTATTTAAAATCTGATTGGCAAAACGACACAGCAATACGTAGTGACGATCATAAAGCAAACGGAATGCTTTTTCATCACCCTTACGAAGTTTTTTGATTAATTGCTCCTCCATCACATACATCATACTACCTTTCTCTTACATAAGTCTTTTTATCAGAACCTACACCTGTAACAGTTACCCGTTTCCAGTGAGAAGGAAGCGCTGACGGAAGCTGGACGATTCCTTCATCCGTAATCTGGAGTCCACAAAAGCCATTCAATACAGCCTGCAATAAACCTCCTGCTCCAGTCATAAAATATGGATTGTTACTTGTGGGAGTTTCCGAAATAACTCCGAAAGGCTTTTTCAGATATGTCTCATAACAACGACGAACCATCTCTTATGCTTTATCTGCATCTCCCATACGAGCATACTGTACGCAATAAACAGAGTACGACATAGCCGGTCCATCTTTTTGGTCTATACGCTCGGCATAATATTCCAAATCTTGTCTCTGTCTGTATTCATCAGTTATCACCCCTAGTGGATAAGCTAGCAGATTTGCATCAGCTTGTTTGATCATTTCGCCTTTATAAGTGGAATGCTCACGTGTCACACCATTTTCGAATTGTAATATGCGGATATTTTCTCCAATCTCCCGCCATATTTCCGGAACCTTTTCTCCACAAATCTCTGCAGCCTGACAAGCATACTTAAGCGCAAGTGACGCTGCACCGTTAGTAAACGCATTATCTGTAACACCGTTTGCATATTCATCAGCTCCGGTCACGTTATGAATTGAATATGAACTATCCTGATTGCGAGTAACACGACTTGCCCAAAAGTCTGCAATTTCTTTGAGCAGTGGATAACCTTCACGTTGCAGCCAACGCATATCACGAGTTACACAATAATAATTCCAGCAGGCAATTCCTATGTCGGCTGTAATATGATGTTCAAACGGACCGGTCAATGCATGAGTAGGCGTAGCTTCTTCACCAGAATCATCACTCTCCCACGGGAACATTGCTCCCCGATAACCATATGCCAATGCTTTTTTACGAGCAGCAGGAAGACGGTCAAAGCGATAATCAAGCATTGACCGGGCTATATCCTGATTCAACAGAAGCATAGGGGGATACATCCACAATTCTGTATCCCAAAAGATATGCCCATTATATCCCTGCAACGATAATCCCATAGGAGGGATACTTAAGCGACTACCTCCACGACAAGAAGAATATAAATTAAATAAGGCAAATCTTACGATACGCTGTGCGTCATCATCTCCTTCAATACGTATATCACCTTGCCATAGTTCATCCCAAAGACGATAGTGTGCCTGCATCAATGCTTCTTCTCCCTCATGCACTGCATAAATTACCTGCCGTTCTGCTTCATTATAGGGATCAAAAAAATCACGTGATGAACATACGCTTCCTACTAAAGAGAAACAAAATGTTTCTCCCTTTTTTAGCTGATTCTAAAAAAAAAATTCCCTAGTTGCTTCATCATATATTGGCTTTTTCTGTCCTCCATTTAAAATAAAAGAAGAAGTAGAAGCTACCCGACGGTATCCAAACCGAGAAGTTGCATCCGATTCAAGCATGTACATACGATTTCCATCAGCTTCCATTTCACGATACCGAATTAAAGATTGCGAATAATCGTCTGGAATACCCATTCCTGAACGGACTTCCAACAACATATCCTTACATGCCTGAACAGTCACACGAATTAAACCGGCATAAGGCAAATTGCGTAAAGCACACAACTCATAAGATACATCTGCTTTTTCTTTGGTATGGAAACTTGTTTGATGTACAGCACGGCGCATATCTATCGTTTGTTGCCAGTCAGAGATATTAGAAGTATCAACTTTTTTATTGTCTATTTTCATAGAAAGACAAAACGGATTAATTCCTCTCATCACTCGACTAACAACATGAGGAGATGCAGCATCGAATACATGGTTCAGCATAACATGCTCTACAGCAAAAGGCTCTTTTTGAGGAAGAATCCCTATACATCCGTTTGCCATAGGAGCAGGAGCATATGGAGCTTGAATATCAACAGCATGCAGTTGCCATAGTCTTTCTTCTTCAGCTTTTAAAGATGTTACAGACAATATTATTCCCAATATAAAACATATAGCATGTATTCTCATAGCGATTTTCATTCTGAAGTACATTTTTTATTATTTTCAATTCAGACTTTGGCAAAGATACATTTTTCTTTAAAATAAAAATCAACTTCCTTGAGTGTAAAGCAAGCAGCAGTAACATTTTCACAAAACAGGATATCATAAAATAAAAATATGAAAGTTGACTTTCTTTACAATAAAATGTATTTAAACCTTATCAAACAGTTGACTAGCTAAGCGAAAATTCATATTTTTGCACAATTAATTGAAATTACGTAATTTAGTTAAAATGAATCAAGAATTCGAGCTTATCGCCAAGACCTTCCAGGGACTGGAAGAAGTGCTGGCACAAGAACTCACCGAGTTGGGAGCCGGAAATATTGAAATCGGACGCCGCATGGTTTCTTTTACCGGTGACAAAGCAATGATGTATCGTGCTAATTTTTGCTTGCGCACAGCTATTCGTATCTTAAAACCAATCAAACATTTTACTGCAAAAACAGCAGATGAAGTGTATGAAGCTGTTAAAAGTATCTCTTGGGAAGACTATTTGGATAATATGAGCAGCTTTGCTGTTGATGCGGTAGTATTCTCCAATGAATTCCGCCATTCGAAGTTTGTTGCTTATAAGGTAAAAGATGCTATTGTCGATTATTTCCGTGAAAAAACAGGCAATCGTCCATCTGTACGTATTAGCAATCCGGATCTGGCTATTAACATCCATGTTGCAGAAGACCGTTGTACACTTTCACTCGACAGTTCGGGTGAATCACTTCATCGCCGTGGCTACCGTCAGGAACAAGTAGAAGCTCCCTTAAACGAGGTGTTGGCTGCCGGAATGATTCTGATGACTGGATGGAGAGGCGAATGTGACTTAATAGACCCGATGTGTGGCTCTGGAACAATTCCTATTGAAGCAGCACTCATCGCACGCAATATTGCTCCGGGAGTATTCCGTAAAGAGTTTGGCTTTGAAAAGTGGCGTGACTTCGACCAGGATATATTCGATACAATCTATAATTATGATTCTAATGATCGTGAATTTAACCATAAAATTTACGGATATGACAACAATCCGAAAGCCAACGAAATTGCTGTGCACAATGTAAAAGCAGCAGGAGTAAGCAAGGATGTCATTCTAAAAATCCAACCGTTCCAACAATTTGAACAGCCTAAAGAAAAGAGTATCATTGTGACTAATCCACCTTATGGAGAACGAATATCTTCTGATGATCTGCTAGGCCTATACCAAATGATTGGAGAACGCCTGAAACATGCATTCAGCGGCAATGATGCCTGGATATTAAGCTACCGTGACGAATGTTTCGACCAAATTGGACTAAAGCCCTCAGTCAAAGTTCCTTTGTTTAATGGTTCACTGGAATGTCAGTTCCGGAAATATCAGATTTTCGATGGAAAATACAAATCCTTCCGAAGTGAAAACAGTGACAAAGAATTTAAGCCTAAGCGGGAAGGAAACGAAACCCGTTCACGGAAGCGTGCAGAAAAAGTAGAATATAAAGGAGATAAAAAAACAAGTTTCCGAACAGAACGTAAGGAAAACGATAAGAAAAACTTTTCTCGCGAAAATCGTCCTTCACGTCCTTCTACTGATGACGGACGCCCTAAGCAGGCACCCGCACCTCGTTATATGCACCGTCGTCGTGCAAACGAAGAAAATACAGAAAATGAATAAGTAACGTATATCCACTGAAAATGAAGCGTATATTTCAAATAATAGCTCTATTCTGTATGATAGCTACAATTTCATCTGCCCAAGAGAAAAAGACATTCACCCTCAATGATGTAATACCGGGTGGAGATAATTATTTTAATCTTGTGCCGAAAAGCATGCCCGGACTACAATGGTGGGGTGATATATGTGTCCGTACAGATATAGAGAACATCAAAAAAATAGATACTAAAAGCGGAAAAGAAAGTATACTCGTCACACTGGAAGAGGTAAATGAAGCGCTGAAAAATGGCAAAATGCCTTACAAACTTACAGGTCATATCAAACCACTTCGTACACTGATGGCTGCTTCACTTCCTTGGGGTGACCGTAATGTGATTACTTTTACCCAGTATGACGACCGTACTCCCGGACAAAAGTACATGATATGGTATGACTTCAGCAAAAAGAAAATAGTCAATCTATTTAACCTGCAGGGAGAAGGTCCGACAAACTTCGATTTCTGTAAAGAAAATGGCTACATGGCATATACTATCGGGAATGACCTGTATGTAGCACATGAAGGGGATTTCAGCAGCATGGTTAACCCAAAAGTTACAGGGAACCAACAGCAGGAAAAGGATGTCGTAAAAGGCTAACCGGTACTCCGTAATTATGTCGGTACCTAGAAAGGTACTTTCTGTTTTCCGAAATGTTCTTACTTGGCTTTCTACCGTTTGGTCCAAATTATGTTAACCGATTATCCACAGGTAAATACTACAGCACGCATTGCCGAACTTGTTCCTGACAAATACCCAATGGCTGGTATGACAAGCCATAAAGTAACTGTCGGAATATACAATGTAAAAGATGGCAAGACAATTTATTTACAAGCCGGTGATCCTACTGACCGTTATTTTACTAACATCAGTTGGGGCCCTGACGAAAAGAGTGTATTCGTTATCGAACTGAACCGCGACCAGAATCATGCACAACTGGTTCAATATGATGCCGTAAGCGGACAAAAGATAGGAGTACTTTATGAAGAGAAACATACTCGTTACGTAGAGCCTCAGCATCCTCTGATATTTTTACCTTGGGATGATAGCCAGTTTATTTATCGGACACAGCGAGACGGTTTCAACCATTTGTATCTTATGGATACAAAAACCAAACTGAAAGGTGAATGGAAAACTGGAAAGGATAGTGAAGACCAATATTGTGAATATCTGAAAACAATCCCATTGACTGAAGGCAACTGGTTAGTTCAAGATGTTTTAGGATTCAATGCTGCTCGTAAAGAAATCATAATTGCAAGTACGGAAATATCTCCTTTACAGACTAATATTTTCAGTCTGAACGTATAAAATGGGAAACGTACACTGATCGGTATGGAAGTTGGTACTCACCAGGCCATATTATCAGCCAGAGGAACCTATCTTATCGATTACTTCACTTCGAATAATGTTCCACGTGAAATCAGTATTCTTCCTACTACCGGGAAAAAAGGTACAACTCTGTTTACAGCAACCGACCCGCTGAAGGAAAACTACAATTTACCGGAAATTACTGTAGGAACAATTAAAGCAGCCGATGGAGAAACAGATTTGTATTACCGCTTAATTAAGCCTGTTAATTTCGATCCGAACAAAAAATATCCGGCTATTATTTACGTATACGGAGGTCCACATGCACAAATGATACATAATACCCGTTTTTATGATGCACGTGGATGGGATCTTTACATGGCACAACAAGGTTATGTAATGCTTACTGTTGACAACCGTGGAAGTGATAATCGCGGTATTAAGTTCGAAAATTGTACCTTCCGCCTTCTTGGTACAGAAGAAATTAAAGACCAAGTACGAGGAGCCAAGTTCCTGCAATCACATCCATATGTTGATGCAGACAAAATCGGTGTTCATGGATGGAGCTTCGGGGGATTCATGACAACTAATCTTATGCTGACTTATCCGGATATCTTCAAGGTTGGAGTAGCTGGTGGTCCGGTTATCGACTGGCAATTCTACGAAGTTATGTATGGAGAAAGATACATGGATACTCCACAAGCTAATCCTGAAGGATATAAGGAATCAAATCTTCGCTTAAAGGCTGGTAACTTGAAAGGTCGTCTGGAAGTAATTATCGGTGGAATGGATCCTACCTGTGTACCGCAACACAGCATCAGTTTTTTACGTGCTTGTATTGACGCTGGAACTCATCCAGATTTCTTCATCTATCCGGAAGACGGTCACAACATGATGGGGCGCGACCGCGTACACTTGCACGAACACATCACCCTTTTTTATCTTGATCATTTGAAATAAAATAAAGAAACAATTCATAATACTGTAAACATATGAAACTGTTACTGTTAGGTTCAGGTGGACGTGAGCATGCACTAGCATGGAAAATTGCCCAAAGTCCGAAAATAGAAAAACTATACATCGCTCCAGGTAATGCCGGAACACGTGAAGTTGGTGAAAATGTAGCGATAAAAGCAGACGATTTCGAGGCTATCAAAGAATTTGTTGTAGCAAATGGTATCACCTAGGTAGTAGTAGGCCCTGAAGATCCATAGGTAAAACGTATCTACGACTTCTATAAGAACGATGCTGCATTG
>ENA-ORHS01000122-ORHS01000122.1-human-gut-metagenome-genome-assembly--contig:-NODE-122-length-11817-cov-17.8692_pt1 | contig 11817 bp, 10 predicted proteins | sample MGYA00243080_ERZ508729 | MGnify/ENA primary metagenome ERZ508729 (study PRJEB26277, sample SAMN04329843) | human gut metagenome | biome: human-associated habitat | host: Homo sapiens | place: USA... | reverse complement strand
AAAGGATTTTTAAAATGACTAAGTTAATCAGAAATAAGAAATTCACAAGAATAACTGCACTTTTACTCGTGGTTGCCGTAATATTCGGAACAATGTTCTCGCTCCCTGTAAGTGCGGCAAGCGGTGATAAGGTGACAATCACCTTTGATTACTGTTATGACAGCGCAGGAAACATAATCAAATTTCAGCAGACAACAGTCAACGACGGTTATACTGTAGGTACAGTGGGCGAAGAGTTGTGCAAGATTTTTGCAGACGGCAAAGAAGCCTACTGTATTGAAGCCGGTCACACGCTCTACTCGGGCAATACGCTGACAGAAAGTGCCTCAACCGTTTGGAAAAATTAAGGCTCGGCAAAGCAGAAAGCAATTAACCTTGCTCTGCTCTACGGCAAACCCGGTTCGGAAAAAAGCTTAAGCGGAACAGAGGATCAGAAATGGGTGGCAACACAGCTGATTGTATGGGAGTTTGTTTCAGGATGCCGTTCCACAAGCGAAGGCTATAAATGCACAAATACAAAGTTCATTGACGGCATATGTGCAGGCGGAGCAAATCCAGGAGTTAAGTCGGTTTACAATGCAATCTCAAAAAGCCTTGCAAATTATTCAACCGTTCCGAGCTTCGCAAGTGCAATCGCTTCAAAGGCTGAAACCTATGATATGAAATATACAGACGGAAAATATACTTTAAAACTTACAGACAGCAACAGTATTCTTTCGGATTTCAGCTTCAAAACCACAAGCGGAATTTCCGTTTCAAAATCCGGCAACAAGCTGACCTTGACTTCGACTTCACCCGTAAACGATGCAGTAACATTCAACTCTGTAAAGTCAATGCCGAGCGTAGGAAATACAACCCTTATCCCATATGGAGATGCAACTTTGCAGGATGTAATCACAGGCGTTGAAAATGATGCTGACCCGATAAGAGCATATTTCAAGGTCAAGACAAGCTCGGGCAATCTCAAGCTTGTTAAAACCGCAGAGGACGGCAATGTTGCAAATATTGAGTTTACTGTCAAAGGCGATGGTTACAGCAAAACTGCAAAAACCAATTCAAAGGGCGAATTTGAATTAACCGACCTTGTCCCCGGAAAATACACGGTTACTGAGCATACTCCGACAGAGTATGCCGAACAAAAATCAAAGACCGTAAATGTTGAAAGTGGGAAAACGGCAACTGTATCTTTCAGTAATGTTCTTAAAAAGTGGAATCTTACTGTTACTAAAACGGACGCTGAAACAAAATCTGCACAGGGTGATGCAACACTTACAGGAGCAGTTTACGGCATCTACAATAACGGCAAGTTGGTTGACAAGTACACCACCGATAAAAACGGCGGTTTTACAACTTCAAACTATGTATGCGGAGATAAGTGGACTTTGAAAGAAATTGAGCCGAGCGAGGGTTATCTGCTTGACGAAACCGAATATCATATCGGTGCAGAGGCGAAAAAATATACACTTGAAAACAACAGCGTTTCAATTGGAGTAACCGAAGATATACTGAAAGGAAAAATTGCAATCATAAAGCACACCGATGACGGCAGTACAAAAATTGAAACTCCCGAAAAAGGTGCTGAATTTCAGGTGTATCTGAAATCATCGGGAAACTATGCAAAAGCAAAAGACAGTGAGCATGATATGTTAACTTGTGATGAGTACGGCTTTGCGGAAACAAAGGATTTGCCTTACGGCACATACACTGTTCATCAGACCAAAGGCTGGAACGGTACAGAGTTCATTGCTGATTTTGATGTGTTTATTTCTGAAAATAATAAGACTTACAAATACCTCATCAATAACGCAAGCCTTGAAAGCTATGTAAAGATAGTAAAGGTTGACAGCGAAACAGGCAAACAGATTCCGTATGCAGGCGCAGGCTTTCAGATTTATGATCCCGATGGAAACAAGGTAACAATGAAGTACACCTATCCGAATGTTACAGAGATTGAAACATTCTACACTAACAGCGAGGGTTATCTCATCACACCCGAAACTCTGCCATACGGCAAAGGTTATTCAGTAGTTGAGGTGCAGGCTCCTTACGGATATACCCTCGACAGCACACCTGTATCTTTTGATATTACAGCAGAAAACACAAGTGAAGAAAACGGCGTTACAATTGTAAAAACCGAGAAGAAAAATACTCCGCAGAAAGGCACAATTACCGTAGAAAAAACAGGCGAGATTTTCTCGAATGTAACTGCAGTCGGCGGCGGATATACTGATGAAAACGGAAATGATGTTGCACTTCCGACCATCTATCAGCCTGAATATTCTGTAAGCGGTTTGTCAGGTGCAGTGTTTGAAATTTATGCAGATGAGGACATTACAACACCTGACGGTACTATCAGATATACAAAGGATACTCTTGTTGATACCATTACTACGGATGAAAAAGGCACTGCAACAAGCAAACTGCTTTACCTCGGTAGATACCGTGTTGTTGAAACCGTTGCTCCGTATAGAACAGTTATCAATCCTGAACCTCATACGGTTGAACTTACCTACTCAGGACAGAACGAAAAGGTGACTAACACCTCAACATCATTTACAAACGACAGACAGAAAGTTGTAATTGACCTTACAAAAATTCTTGAACAGGACGAGAAATTCAGCATCGGAAATAATGATGAAATTCTGAATGTTTCATTCGGACTTTACGCTGATGAAGATTTGAAAGCCGCAAACGGAACAGTCATTCCAAAGAACGGACTTCTTGAAATCATCACCTGTGATGAAAAAGGAAAAGCGACTTTCACAACCGACCTTCCGATTGGAAGTTACTATGTTAAGGAAATCAGCACTGACAATCACTATATCCTCTCTGATAAAAAATACCCTGTTGTGTTTGAATACGCAGGACAGGATGTTGCGACTGTTCATATTTCTGTAAATGACGGTGAGCCGATTGAAAATAAAATCATCTACGGCACAATCAAAGGCTTGAAGATTGACCGTGAAACGGGCGAAAATATCGCAGGCGCATTATTCGGATTGTTCAGTATTACTGAAACCGAATTTACAGAAGAAACTGCAATTATGACAGCCGAATCAAACGAGGGCGGTATTTTTGAATTTACCTATGTTCCCTACGGCGAATACATTGTCCGTGAGTTAAAGCCTGCCGAGGGTTATCTCCCTAATGAAGAAAACTATACCGTAACAATTTCTAAAAACAAGGAAATTATCGAAATCACAGTTGAGAACGATAAAATACCTGAACTCGGAACAACTGCAACTATTGACGGCAAAAAAGAAGTCGGCGCAACAGAAGTGTTTACCCTTGAAGATGTTGTAGAGTACAAGCATCTTGTACCCGGCAAGGAGTACACGGTTAAGGGTGTGTTAATGGATAAATCGACTGAAAAAGAGTTATTGATTGACGGCAAGAAAATCACCTCTGAAGCTACATTCATACCTGATAAACCAACAGGAAGCGTAACAGTAGAATTCACCTTTGACGCAAGATATATCAAGAAAGATACAGACATTGTCGTTTTTGAAAGTCTTTACAGCGAGGATAAAGAGCTTGCAGTTCACGCAGATATTGAGGACGTTGGTCAGACCGTAACTGTTAAAATCCCGAAAATCGGAACAAAGGCAAGCATTGACGACAAAAAGGAATTCACAGCTAACGGAGATATTACCATTGATGATGTTGTTTCCTACAAGAACCTGACAGTCGGAAAAGAATACACAATCAGCGGTGTGCTTATGGACAAAGCAACAGGCAAGGCATTTCTTGTTGACGGCAAAGAAGTTTGTTCCGAAGTAATATTTACAGCAGAAAAAGCAAGCGGCAAAGTAACAGTATCCTTTACCTTTGACGGTTCTGTAATTACCAAAGAAACAGAAATTGTTGTGTTTGAAACTCTCTACCGTGATGAAACGAAAATTGCCGTTCACGCTGACATTGATGACAAGGATCAGACAGTAACAATTCATCCGCAGCCTGAACCTGAAAAACCGCAGACAGGCGACGATTCAAATCTTGGCTTTTATATCGGCTTGGGTTCTGTTGCTGTCGGCGGCTTGATTGCATTTCTTATCATAAAATTTAAAAGGAAAGATGAGGACGATGAATAATGCACAGGGCGTATATCTGTTCGCCTTTGGGTGGTAATGTATCTGTAAATATTGAAAATGCAAAACGATATGCCCGATATGCGTTAGAGTGCGGTATGGCTCCGTTCATACCGCATTTTTATGCGCTGATTTTGAATGATGACAATGAAGAAGAAAGAAACCTCGGAATGCTTGCCGGATTTTCTATGCTGTGGGTTTGCGATGCAGTCTGGGTTTTCGGTGATGAAATAACCGATGGCATGAAAACAGAGATTCGCTTTGCCGAAAAGCTGAACATCAAAGTCAGATATATATCGGAGAATGATTTAAGAAAATCGGAGGTAAAAAATGATAAAGTCAAGAAAAATTAAGTTGTTGAAGTGGTTGGCAGGAATATCAGTAATACTGTTAATGCTCGGAATATCGGCAGTAACAGTCTTTGCCGCAGGAGATGTATCATCAGCAATCGAAAGCACATGGACATCGGCACAAACACAGATAAAAAGCGTTGTAAATAATGTTGTTTTTCCTGCGGTGGATATGATTCTTGCTATACTTTTCTTTGTTAAACTGGCTACGGCTTATCTCGATTACCGCAAGCACGGACAGTTTGAATTCACCGCACCGGCAATACTTTTCGGCTGTCTTGTGTTCTCGCTGACTGCACCGCTATACATCTGGACGGTACTTTGATAACAATAAAAATAAGGCTGTTGTGTTAAGTCATAACAGCCTTTTGTGGAGGTGATTTATATTTTTGACTGGTTAGGAGATTTCATCGGCGGAATCGGAAGTGCCATAGGCGAGGTGTTTGACTTCCTCGGTGAGCAAATCTCAAACGCAATATGGAACACGATGTTACAGTGGTTCTATGAAACGATTTACAACGCTGTCGCAGACTTTTTTACTATGATGGGAAATATGGGTGCAGATGTGTTTGACCTTGAATGGGTGCAGGCGACAATAAATCTGTTTACTCTTTTTGGCTGGGCATTGTTCGTCGCAGGCACGGTCGTTGCCGTGTTTGATGTTGCAATAGAGTATCAGAACGGCAGAGCAAATATCAAAACAACCGCTATAAATGTATTAAAAGGGTTCTTTGCCTGTTCGCTGTTTGGCGTAGTACCTGTGGAGTTGTATAAGTTCTGCATCAGCCTGCAAAACACATTTTCAAAGGATTTGTCGTCCATAATGGCAGGACAGCAAAGCCTTAATTTAGCCGGACAAAGCACAAGCGTTTTAGAGGGCAGTTTTGCAGTTTCTGTTCAAGTGAATTTTGGTTTGCTGAATCTGTTATGTATGATTGCTTTTGCCTACTGCGTAATAAAAATATTTTTTGCGAACATCAAGCGTGGAGGAATTCTGCTCATTCAGATGGCGGTAGGTGCGTTGTATATGTTCAGCGTTCCGAGAGGATATCAGGACGGCTTTAATCAGTGGATGAAACAGATAGCGGCACTATGCCTGACAGCATTTATGCAGACAACTCTGCTGTTCCTCGGGTTGCTGACCTTTCCCGGCAATATGATTTTAGGACTGGGAATAATGCTTGCATCAAACGAAGTTCCGAGAATTGCACAGCAGTTCGGACTTGATTCATCAGTTAAGGTGAATATGACGAGCATTGTTCACGCAACTACAACTGCCGTTAATCTGACGAGAAGCGTTGCGAGGGCGGCTAAATAACTTAGTGCCAATGTTCTACTCCACTTATGTTGCGTAGAACATTACTGCTTTTTAGCGTAAAATTTCCGCTAAAAAGCAGAGGCGCAATGCTCCTTAGCACAAGTTGCAATCTATCGCAAAGTTCTAATCAAACAAGCTTGTTAGAACTTTGCTCCGATTTAAAACGAAAGGAATTTAAAGATTATGACCACTTATCTATATCCGCAAAATCTCAAAGCTACCGCCAATCTGTGGCTGTGGAGCTTGCGGGATTTTGCAATTATGAGCATAGCGCTTTTGTTATCAATCCTGATACTTGCACAGACGAGGATAATAGTACCGCTTGCAGTGACACTTTGCTTCGGGTTTTTGTCAATAAGGCTTGAAGATACAACAATTCTTGATTTTATCCGCTATGCTGTGAAGTATTTTATTTCAACACAACAAATCTTTTACTGGAGGGAGAAAAAGTGAAAAAGCAAAAACAAAAAGGTAAATCTGTTCAGGATTTGATGGGCATAAAAACCTTTACGAAAAACGGTTTAAAGGTCGGCAAGGAAGAATTTATTTTCTATATGGTTCAGCCTACAAATATTTCTGTGCTTTCCCACACGAATATCGAAATCAAGGTGCGCCACCTGATGATGGTGCTTTCTGCTGTGCCGGATATTGAAATCACCTGTACCGATTTCTGCGAGTGTTTCGATACAAATAAAAGTTATATCAAAGGCAGAATTGAAGCTGAACAGAATGATAAGGTCAGAAAAATTCTTGCTAAAGATCTTGACTTTCTCGACAGTATTCAGACCGAAACCTCAACCGCAAGGCAGTTTCTGTTCATAGCAAGGTGTAAATCTTCAAAATCCGAAAATGTTTTGCAGAAAGCAAACAGAGTTGAGAAGATTATATCAGATCAGGGTTTCGAAGTCACAAGAATGAAGAAAGCAGACATTAAGCGTTATCTTGCAATATACTTTGAAGCAAGTATGAATGGTGATTTGATGCCCGACTATGACGGCGAGCAGTATATTTCGGAGGTGGAAAATGAAGAAGAAAATTAGTACCATCGCTGTGATTTTCGTGTTCTCAATCATCATACTGTTATGCCTCATTTCGATTGTGTCGCAGAAAATTACCGTGCATAACGAAAAAGCAGAGTTTGAAAAGCTTGCAGAAATCGTTGCTGAAGAAACAACGAATACGAGTACTGAAACAGAAACGATAAGAAAGCCAAATCTGTTAAAAGTCAGTGGTTGTGGTAATTATGTTCAAAATGAATCACCTATGTATTACTCAACTTATTTTCAGCCACACTCTGTTTCCTATTTGATGTCGATGAATAGTGAATGCTTCGGCTGGATAAGCATAGCAGGAACAAACATAAACTATCCTGTTATGCACACACCAAGCAATCCGCAGAAGTATCTGAATAAGAACTTTTATGGGGAGTACAGTTATAGCGGTACTCCGTTTCTTGATGCAAGGTGTTCAGCCGACAGAACCAATTTCATAATTTACGGACACCATATGAACAACGGCACAATGTTTGCAGACCTCTGCAACTATACCGATTATTCATACTTTACAGAACATCCGACAGTTGTGCTTGAAACGAAAGACGGGGTATTTGCTTACTCCGTCTTTTCTGTTATGAAAGTAAAATCCGATGATGTTTGGTACAAATTTTTAACAACAGATTTGGACGAAACCTATGAAAAATGGGTCAGTTATGCAAAAACAAAATCTCTGTATAACACAGAAATCACACCTGTTTGCGGTCAGCTGATTTTAACGCTTTCAACCTGTTACGGATACAATCAGGATGACCGCATACTTGTGTTGGCAGTCCGAAATTAAAGGGGGTAAAAATTATGGGACTATTCAATAGAAAACCAAAGGTGCTCACACCCGAGCAGTCAGAAGAAATATACACAAAAGATTTCTTTGATATGATTTTGCCGTCAACAATAAAGTTTTTCACCGATTATTACATTGTTGGTGACTCATACCGCAGTGTATGGGCAGTCAGAGAATATCCGCCAAGTACGGAAGAACAGGCGATTCTTTCACAGCTTGCAGACAGAAGCGGAGTTACTCTCCGCATCTACCACAGACTTGTAGAGAGTATGGAACAGCGTAAAATGATACAGAACGCCACACGCAAAAACAAGCTCAAGTCAAGCGGTAACGATGTGAACGAAACCATTGAAGCACAGGGCAACTTGCAGGATGTTGTCACACTGATGGCAAACTTACGAAAAAACAAAGAACCGTTATTGCATTGTTCAGTATTTGTCGAACTAAAGGCAAAAAGTAAACAGAAATTAAAGGAGTTGCAAACCGATATTGCAATGGAACTTACTCGTTCAAAGATTGAAGTTGACCGCCTAACTTTACGGCAGAAAGAAGGATTTTTGTCTGTAAATCCTATCGGAAGTAATCAGTTCGGAAGTTTATACGAGCGTGTTCTGCCTGCTTCATCTGTTGCAAATTTGTTTCCGTTTAATTTCAGTGGTAAGACAGATCCAAACGGCTTGTACATCGGCAGAGATAAGTACGGCACTAATATCCTTGTTGACTTTGACAGGCGAACAGAGGACAAGACAACGAGCAACATCCTTATTCTTGGAAACTCAGGTCAGGGCAAAAGTTATCTTCTTAAATTGATTTTAACTAATATCAGAGAAAGCAGAAAGAAAATAATTTGCCTTGATCCCGAAGCGGAATATGAGGATCTGACAAATGCCCTTGGCGGTTGTTACATTGATTTTATGTCGGGCAAATACAAAATCAATCCCCTTGAGCCAAAAGCGTGGAATGACGGTCAGGATGAGATCGATAAGGACGCACCGCCTGCATTTAACAAGGTAACACGACTTTCACAGCACATTGCGTTTTTGAAAGATTTTTTCAGAACCTACAAGGATTTCACGGACGCACAGCTTGATACAATTGAAATTCTGCTTATGAAGCTGTACGCACGATTCGGTATTACAGATACAACAAATTACAGCACAAAGAAACCGTCTGACTTCCCTGTGATGAGTGATTTCTATGACTTTTGCGAAGAAGAATATATGACCTACGACCACAAGAGAAAATATCTCTACACCGAAGAAATTTTGCAGGAGGTTTGTCTGGGTATTCACAGTATGTGTGTAGGTTCTGAAAGTAAATACTTCAACGGTCACACGAACATTACAGATGACAGTTTCCTGTGCTTCGGTGTAAAGGGTTTGCTTGACACTAACAAAAGACTCAAAGACACAATGCTATTTAATATTCTGTCGTATATGAGCAACAAACTTCTTGACGAGGGAAACACCGTTGCATCAATAGACGAGCTTTATTTGTTTTTGTCTAACCTCACCGCCATTGAGTATATCCGCAATGCAATGAAACGTGTACGTAAGAAAGATTCAGCAGTAATTCTTGCCTCGCAAAATATCGACGATTTTCTGATTCCAAGCGTTAAGGAATATACCAAGCCGTTGTTCTCAATCCCGACTCATCACTTCTTATTCTTCCCCGGCAATATTAACCCAAAGGACTTTGAAGATGCGCTTATGGTAGAGCCAAACGAGTATGCCTTAATCAAATTCGGTGAGCGTGGCACTTGCCTGTATAGGTGCGGTAATGAGCGTTATCTGCTTCTTGTTCAGGCTCCCGAATACAAAGCTGAAATTTTCGGCAGTGCAGGCGGAAGATAAAATTGTTTATAGACAAAGCTCGTTAATGGTGATATAATAATTGTAAAACAACATATTAATAAATTCAAAATAACGGTGATTATTATGTCAATTATTGATGATGCTATTGATTATGTTAAAAAGATATTTGAAAATGATTATAGCGGACATGATGTCTTTCATACTTTGAGAGTTTATAAAACGGCAACTAATATTGCCTGCAAAGAAAAGGCAGATATATTAATTGTGCAATTAGCTTCTTTACTACATGATGTTGACGATAAAAAACTATCTCCTTTAACTTATGAACATAAAGATAAAACTATTAAATTTTTAGAATCCCATAAAGTTGATGAGATTATAATAAATAGAATTTGTACAATTATTGATGAAGTATCGTTTGCAGGTAAAGATACAATTGTTCCTTCTTCGATAGAAGGAAAATGTGTTCAGGATGCTGATCGATTAGATGCTATTGGTGCAATCGGCATTGCACGAGCATTTGCTTATGGTGGTAGTCATAATAGAGAAATTTATTTTCCAGATATAGAACCAAAAAAAGATATGAATAAAGAAGAGTATTCTAAGCATATATCAACAACAGTTAACCATTTTTATGAAAAACTTTTTTTATTGAAAGATATGATGAACACTCAAACTGCAAAAACAATCGCTGAACATAGAGATCGTTATATGAAATCTTATTTAAGTGAATTTATGGCAGAATGGAATGGAAAATGTTAAAAATCGGTTTGTCTTCCCGTTTTATTATTTAATCAAATAATAAAACCCGATTGATTTCCTAAAATGAATTTCAATCGGATTTTTTGCGTTCAGGAGGTGATTTTGTGAGTGCAACCATAGGTGCGGCACTGAAGAAAATAGCAGTTGCTCTGCTAACAGATAAAAAAGTAATAAAAACAATAGGCGGTATAATAATCGGCATAATCATAATTGTGGTTATGCCGATTATTGCTGTTGTGTCAGTTTTCAAAGGCAGTATGAATATCGATACCGACAAACTCAATCAGGCTATACAAGAAAACATTTCAGCAGAGCAGATGGAAAATTTACAGCTTATCAACAACACTATGACAGAGGTTGAAAATCAACTCAAAAGCAAGAAACTGTCCGACTATAACATGCAAGCAGAGGTTATCTATCTGTTTTCCCTGTCCGATAAATCCAAGGAAAATGATTTTGTCAAAAACTTTGTTTCCTGTTTCAAGAAGAATCAGTCTGATGAGGATTTGGTAAATGCAGTCAATCAGAAATTCGGAACGGAGATTAAGTATGACGAGTTTCAGAAGATGATGCAGTCAATCAAGGGCGCTGAAATCAGCATCGCAGGCTTTACGGACAAAACAACGAAAAACAACCTCGACCTTGTCAAGTGGTGCGAGAACGCATACAAAAACGGCTGGGGTTATGTTTACGGCGGTTACGGTCAAGTCTGCACAAAGCAATATCTCGACCAACAGGCAAGTCTGTTTCCCGGCAACAATGAGGCTGGCGGTGAAATGCGACAGATTGGTGAAAAGTGGCTCGGCAAGAGAGTCTGCGACTGCATAGGCTTGATAAAATCCTACGCTTGGTACAATGCTGACAGCGGAGAAATTGTCGCAGGCTCAAACGGCTTTACGGATTGCGGAGCAAATTCAATCTGGAGCAGCGTTACAGAAAGCGGACCGATTTCAACTATGCCCGACACACCCGGCCTTGCTGTTTGGATGGACGGTCACATAGGTGTGTATATCGGAAACGGAGAAGTTATCGAAGCACAAGGCACCGCTTACGGAGTTGTCAAAACTCAGCTCTCAGGACGAAGCTGGACGAAGTGGCTGAAGATTCCAAACATCAAATATATTGATAAAAACAAAAAGTGAGGAGTGATTGAATTGAAAAAATCAAGTATCAGCATTATGTATGACGATGAAAAGTTGTCTGCAATCAGGCTGTATATGTCACAGCGTGATTTGGATTTCAAGGAAGAGCTTGAAAAATCTGTGGACGCTCTGTACGCAAAATATGTCCCTGCAAATGTCAGGGAGTTCATTGATATGAAAGATTCACAGGTAAAAACACCCAAGCCTAAAAAGCCAAAGCCACAGGAAGAAAATACCGAGGTGGCAACTTGAAAAATCAAAACTTCGGAATAGAAATTGAAATGACCGGTATCACTCGCAGTACGGCGGCGAAAGTGATTGCCGGTTATTTTCATACAGATGCAACTCATGTCGGCGGCTGTTATGACGCTTATTCTGTCCGTGATAATGACGGCAGAATGTGGAAGATTATGCGTGACGCAAGCGTTCGTTGCGAAAATCGTTCAGGAGCAAATGCAAGCACAATGTACTCGGTTGAATTTGTCACTCCGATTTGTAATTACGATG
>ENA-ORHS01000118-ORHS01000118.1-human-gut-metagenome-genome-assembly--contig:-NODE-118-length-12744-cov-6.50185_pt1 | contig 12744 bp, 18 predicted proteins | sample MGYA00243080_ERZ508729 | MGnify/ENA primary metagenome ERZ508729 (study PRJEB26277, sample SAMN04329843) | human gut metagenome | biome: human-associated habitat | host: Homo sapiens | place: USA... | reverse complement strand
GTGTACTATAAAATCGCATCTCGACGACTCTTTGATCAACAGTTGTACTCATAGACTTGTAACCTCCATCCACGCCGATTTGACAATATCGTCAAAAATAGGCTGAATAGCAGGATTGATATAATCTCGACCCTGTACCCAGCCTCCGTTACGAGTTCCATGTCCATACTGCAAAATAATTGCAATTGGAACTCCATTTTGAATATTCGTGTTATAAAAGCTAATAGATACTGAACCTTTCTCCTGCTTGATTTCGTAATTCCACGAATTTGCAGTTTTTCCAGTATCTCTCGGCGTAGCAGACGCAAGGGCTGCCACACCTTGGCGACCATATTTATCAAGGTCACCTATCCGTGCTACTTCTTTCACTCTTTCCAGATATCTGGTAAGCTTGTGGAAGTCGCCCTTTTGTCTGAAACTGATCATATGTATTTACTCCTACTTAACTCTAATCTTTGTGCCCGCATAAATCAGATCTGGATTACTAATACCATTAAGACGTACAAGGTTGTCAACAGTAGTGCCATTAGCAGCAGCGATTTTTGATAATACATCACCAGACTGAATTGTATAGTATTTCTTTTCTGCTTCACCATTTACAATTCCCTGTACCTCTGAATAACGGTCTCCCAAAACAGCCTTTCTTGTATCACCATTGCCATACTTTCCAGAACGAACCTCATTTGCCAAATCATTAGCAGAAGCTTCATAAATATGGTTAATGAAACTCTGTATCTCATCATATCGTGTTCCAAGATTGTTTCTTCTGTTATCACCATCTCCAAATTCGCCCTTCATAGTTCTTTCGGCTAATTCAAGAGTGGAGCCATCTGGAGTATTAACTTCCGGCTGAGGTGTTGGTTCCGGTGATATACTCTCTCCATTTACAGCTGCATATGCTTTCCAAGCATCAGCGTCACCATAAAACTTATCAAGGTCGAGATCTCCGTTGTATCCATTAATCCTACCTACTGAGCTGTACTGTCTAATAGCACATGCATAAGCCCCCTCATTCCAAGGTGTCTCCTGGTAGCCAGTTTGTGTGTAATCCGGATACTGCGCAATCCATAATCCGTAATCGCCAATTCCGTCGATTCTTTCCATAGCACTCTTCTGAATATAGACAAGCGGTTTTACACCGGTCTTAGAGAATACATAATCACAGAATCCTTTAACCCAATTGAAATCGTTCTGACCAAATGTTGGATTATCCTGTCCTTCCCAATCAAGACAAAGAATAGCTTCTCCAACGCGATTTCCAACAACATCAAGGAAATGGTTTGCCTCTGCAACATAGTCGCCTCCCTCGGCATAGTGATAACATCCGACTAGCTTTCCATTTTCTTTTGCCTGCTGATACTGTCTAATAAAATCTTTGCTGACAAATCCTGTACCCTGAGTAGCTTTCATAATTACAAAATCAGCGGCAACAGCAGATAAATCAATACCTTCCTGCCAACCGCTGACATCAATACCATTAAGTCCCATAGTATTTCCTCCTATCCTTTTGAATGAAATCTCTTTCTATTTGCAGCATTTATTGCAGCGTGCTGACGATATAGTTCCTGCTGACTCATTTTCTTTTTAGGTTGATTCTTCTCGTTGAATACCCTTATCAAAGTAAGCAATCTGTTCAAATGCCATTTCTGACATTCCATAGGAATATTGAAACTAATCATCCAGTAATAAATAAGTTCCGCTGTAATCTGCTCGCGATTTGTTGTTACTTTCTTTTTTGTTTCAGTGAACCAAGTAGCAGTCATTGGTAACGCAATATACCTGTTCACTTCTTCTATGTTTGCTATTGTTAAATAGTTGTAGCAATCATCTGGTACATTCTGCGTAATGGTCATGCATCGCACATAGTCGATAATTTCCGCTGTGGGATTCTCTTTTTTGTATATAAAAGGCGTATTCCACTTGGCTTCCCATTTAGCAACTGAAACCAGAGAATGCTCTAACTGTAATTTTCGTTCTTTTGTATGGATGAACTGTTCATTCTTTTCATCCCATAATTCAACTGAAGGTATTACGATATTTAGCATCTGTACACCTCCGTGAATGAATTACTGTGCCGTTCCCGAAACAACGGTTAAATTCTTATTCTCTGCTGCTGACTGTGCTGCATCATCCTTAATCTGAGGAATGATTGCATTGATAAAATCAGAAGCAGCATTAACATCGCCAGATAAGAATAATCTCTGAAACAGCACGTCATATGCTGGTGATTCCGTGAATGCTTTGCTGATTTCTTCTCCTTTTTCAAGCCTTCTTCCATCTGCCGACTTGATGCCGTATGCAGATAAGATAATCTTCTTGAATGAAGCCATAATTTCCGGAACATTCTTGGCATTTACAATTCCCATGAGATACTCTGCAAGACCACCCGGCATACTTACCTCTAATTCTGTAATCTCTGTTTTGCTGAGGTTGAAATAGTGGTCTTCTGTTCTTTCTGTCCCGTTGAAGTCAACGTAAGTAATAGTTTCTTTATGCATTTTGAATTTCTCCTTTCAAATAAAAAGCGACGCCAGCCGAACTGAATACGTCGCATAGACTGAATATTTAATTAACCTTCTGTTATCATCATGGAAATGATTTCATCAGGCATTGGAAGTCTTGGCTCTGTAGATCCGGAACCATCTGTTCCATAAAGAATACCTTCCAGCTTCTGAAGCTTTGCGGCATCTACCTTTGTTGAATCGAATGTCATTGTTGCTGTTGCTTTAAGTTTCTTACCCTTAACAGCCACAGTAACCTTAACAGGTGTTGCACTATATTCCCAAGACATAGCCAATGGCTCTGGACTCTCATTTACAGATGAATTCTGTTTCTCTGATGGAGAAGCAAGGCAGCCCCATACTAAGTGAAGCTTATAGCCATGGTCATTTGACTCTGTATCATTTCCGAGAATAGTCTTATATGCAAGACCAAACTTCTTACGGTTCTGCTGACCTGCATATACTCCCGGTGCAACCTCTACAGAACCATCACATTCTGCAAACTCATCCGGAGCCATGTATGCTTCGATAGTTCCTCCAGCTGTTTCAGCAGACATAAGATTGAGATACTCGATGTTATCCGCATAAATCTTGTTTGACTCTGCTCCTCCAGGGCTGTCTGTAATAGAACTTACACCATTCCAAGCAACACCCTTTGTGTAGCCATTTGTCTGAAATGGGTAAAGAGCGACTTCACTGACACCAGTTTCAAACAATCGCTCACCTTCATTATCCCATGTAAGTTTTGACATGTTGATTTCCTCCTAATAATAAATTTCATATACTGTGTGATTCAAATTATCCTTGGTATAGGCTGTATTGAACCTGCACATTGGTAACTCAGATACTTTGTCCACTATGTCACTATCCGGATTACAGCCTCTAACAGTCACCGAATAACGACTAGAAGACAAATAAACCCTGACATCGGCGCGCCTCTTATCTTTTCCATTAAGGGCATACACAATGGCAGGGTATTTCATACTAACAGATGCTGGCGGTTGAAAATAAGCTCGGCACTCTTTCCCTCTCTCCGGGCAAGCTAATATACCGCAAAGAATACTATGCAGTTTAAGTCGTCTGCTCATTATAAACACCTCCAACTGTCAGAATTAATCGTGGATACTGAACTTCTACGCTCGTAATTTTCCACTTAGCTCCCATAAATACGATATATCGCATATTTTGGAAATTCTCATAAGCAAATGGGTCAGCAATAATACTAAACTCATTTGAAATATTGAGGTTATCATTAAGTGATGTTCCAGTTTCGTGCTGAGCCTTACTTCTATTAACATCACCATAATGGTTATGCTCTACAATATGGTCTGTCCATACACCGGGAGCTGTTTCTTCTGATACGGAATAACCAATTGTTCCAAAAAATTTACTCATTTTGAAATTTCCTTTCTACGATTTATCTTAGGCTGCTAATCCTCCAGTCTGCTGGTTCTTAGTGTCCGTAACATCTTCCTCAATAGCAATTGCAGAGTAGACTCTTGTAAGAGCTCCGGAGCAACGTGTCTCAAGAAGTGATTTCTCCTGATTAAAGTCGATATCAAACTGAGTGAAGTGTGTAATCTCTCCGCCCTTTGTTGCTCCAAGAGAATAATCCTGAAGATTTACCATGATAGCGATGAGTTTCTTTGTCTTGCCATCGGATGTCTTTCTGGTCTTGTTAGCAAACTGCTCAGCTGTCTCAATTGTTCCAACATTTAATGCTGTAGCAAGTTCTGCCTTAGAAGAGTAAATTCTTCTACCAGTAATATCTCTTGCAAGAAGCATTACATTTGCCATATGAGGTGTGCAGTATAAATCTGGAGTACCTGTTCCCTTATAATCTTCTCTTGCATAAAGTAATGTCTGTACCATTGCCTCTGCATATACGAAGTTATCGCCGAAATTAGCTCCGGTATTTGTTCCCTGAAGTTCAGCCTTCATAGCTGCAATGTCAAGGTCCACATGAATTGTATAAAGATCATCATCGAGCCAGATAGGTCTGATATGGTCCTCTGCAATCTTATCGTCAGCCCCCTCTTCACGACCATCACCGATCATAATTGCTCTGGCAAGGTCTTCGTTAAGGTTCATACGATCAATGCTGTACAGATATGCAACATAATCGAAATCTGTAATATCGACAATATCATCTCTGTTAAGAGCACTCTTTGTGTAAACTGTCTGAGGGTCAGTTGTTCTTCTTACAAGGCTGAAATTACCATTCAGCTTCTTCTGCTTTCCTTTCTTATAACCATGTGACTTGAGATCATCGATATATCTAATATCTGCCTGGGTTGTTCTAATTCGTGACATAGGTGATTTATGTACTTTAGAAATAACATTACCAACCCAGCCCTGATCATTTGTGATAAGCTCTGGTGCACCAGGTCTAACATCTGCATACTCTGGGAAGAGTTTAGAAATATCTTCTGAAGATACACCGCTGCTTGTTGCATCATGCTGAAGAACATTCTCCTCTGCATACTCCCTTAAAGCGTTCTTAAAAGTTCCAACTGTTCTCATCTTTGCTTTCTTAATAATTGCAACCTGATCTGCATGAGAAAGTGTGTTATCCTGTGTCTGTGCACCACCCTCAAATACGTTATGTTTCATTGCCATTTCGTCATTTCCTCCTTCATTTTCCTCTGAATCATCATTGTTGTTTTCTGGATCTTCTCCAGCCATTGCGCCAATCATGGCATATACAGCTGTCTGCTGCTTTTCAGTAAGAGTTGCTAATACATCTTCGACAGTCTCTTCATCATCAGAATTTTCTTTTTCTTCTGATTCCTTAGATTTCGGTGCATCATCTGGTTTGTCATCGGAGTGCATAAATACTGTTACACACTCGTCATAACATGCAATAATTCCAGAGCCATCTTCTCCATGAGCAATTACATCATCAATAAAAGCTCCTGGATTAGCTCCAGCAAGCACAAGGCTAACCTCTCTGATTAATCCATGAATTACATCCGAACCTTTCTGCATTAACTGGTTTGCAAAGATTGACAGCGACCTTACATCTCCATGCTGTACTAATTCTTTTGCTGTCTTACCGTTTTCCGTATCATTGAATTCACAATACGCATACACACCGTCTTTGCGATTTTCCAGATGTGCTAATCCAAGTACATCGTTCACATCATCGTGATTGTGATTCCAAACCAGCGGAACTGTTTGTCCATTCTGTGACTTGAAAGCATCTTTTTTAATCACACGACCATCGGTGCAAGTAAGATCATTTCGTGTGGCATAACCGCCAAAATCATACTTCATTTTGAATTTCTCCTCCTATTTTCTGATATAGTACGATAACGGATGAGATGTCTTTTTCGTAGAGCTTGACGATTTCTTTTTTGTGCTTGCTTTCTTATTTTCAGATTGAATTTTGTCAAACTCGTTCTGATAAGTTTGTTCATAAGATGAATCTAATTCAGCTTTAGCTCTTTTGTATGCTTCTCTCTCACGACTGACAGCCTCTTTTAGTTCAGAACTAACTTTCGCTCTTTCTTCCTTTGCATTAGCTGTATTAGCCGCTTTATCTACCTTTGTCTGATTAGACACGATAGATTTTTTATTTGTCGCGTCGGCTCTCGTTTCAGCCTTATCCGTTTTCGCCTCATTACTTATTTTTGCTTTGTCCGCTGTGGCAGCACTGCGAAGTTTAGCAATCTTTTTTGTCCTTTCGGCAACTCGCCTAGCCCTCTCAGTTTTAGATAAACCGGTAGGTATTTCGATTGCCATTAATCTTTCAATTTCAGCAGATTTTATAGAATCTATTTGTTTCTTTTGAGAACTTGCATTCTCATCTATCTTATCCAGATTAGAATCCTTATTATCATCTATACTCTGCTTCTTATTTGAAGCTGACTGAGTCAGAATTTCATTCAGTTCTTTCAACTGAGATGTAATCTTTTTCCTCGTTTCATCAGCTTTTGCTCTAAGTTCAGAAATCTTTTTATCTCTTAACTCCTGCTCAGATTGGACTTTGGAAGATTTCTCTTCTTTAATACTATTTTTTGTATACGCCCAAATTTTTTTGCCATCATCTGTCAACGTAGAAGTAGAACGTCCCTTTAACTCCCTAGTACGCATATAGTATTCGTGAGCTTTCTGCGGGTCATAATATTTTGATGCATAATGCATAAGAACGGCAGTTTTACTTTCATTCACTATGCATCACCGCCTTCTTCTGAATCTGGCAAATATTCACCGACAATACTATCAATTTCATCAGATAAACTATCCAACAAATCATTAACTAAATTGTCGTATTCACTTGTATCTGGTGATGTATTATCACCAACTGTTTCCTGTGGAATATTAGTAGATTTAGATTCACTTAAATTACTGTTACGTAATTCATCTGCTTTTGGATCATTAGAAGGTTTCCACCCAATAACCTGACGCATTTCATTTGATGATGCGACTTCATTTCTTGTGAACTTGTCCGTTATCTCAGCAATTTCACTTATCGGTACAAGTTTGAATGGGTCTCTAAAGAACTTAATTGATTTATTCTTTGTACGAGCGGTCTTTGTAAGGAACTTGCGTTTCATTTCATCAACAATCGCTGACAAGATTGGTTCTATTGTCCTATTGTAGTAATTAAGCATTGTCTTCTCGTCAGCTGTTCCATCTAATATGCTCTGAGTGATACCTAACTGGCTATATAGCATACTCGTCAAATATTCAATCTGCTTCATCAGATTATTCTCAACTGAACGATTCAACTGTGTAACATGCTCTGTTCCATCAATATACGCAATTCCATACTTTGAGCCGGATAACTGTTCTTCTATATCTTTTCTTCGAAGTTCAGCCTGCTTTCTTCTTGCATCCGATTTGATAACATATGGCAACTGGATGATTAAATCTAATTTTCCAGAACTGCTCTGTTCATCAACAGCATCCAAAAGATTCAACTTTCGAACCAATCTCTGCATTGTAGAATTTGGTTCATTGATAACGGCATAAAGCGGATTTTCAATAATTGCTACGCTCCTCTTAGGCATAGTAATTGTCTGTTTTACCCCTGTTTGTTCGTTATATACTTCAAGCTTTACATGCTTCGGATACCAATCAATTATTTTTCCTACTCGCATTGACGTTATATCAAAGCCATTAGATATATCTGGATTAATTGTAGTATCAACCGGTACTATCGCTACAACACCTTCATCCATCATCGACATAACAACATCCTGTATAAATGCTCTTCCTGTCTGGTCAAGATTTGCCTCTAACGATAAGCAATCATTAAGCCCAGATTTTATAACATTTAAAAACCGCCCTTCATCATCCAACTGAACATGCTGAATGTTAATGGCGGCTACATCTAAAGCTATTCGATTGTAAACAGAGGTCACGATAGAACGCTCATTTCCTCTTGTAAGTCTGAATCTATCTGGTCGATATGCATATCCTCCACCTATACCATACTGATAATTGCCAGTGGGGGCTCGATTTAGAAATGCATTCCAGGCGTGTTTCAGTCTGGAGCCAACTGTTAATTCCATTTTGAATTTTTCCTCCTTATTCAAACATATCTCGATTAAGCTTGTATGCGACATAGGCATCCATCATAGCTGCCACCGCATCGATTTTCTGATCATACCTTTTCTTTAACAATTTACGATTTCCATTAGTATCCTCTAAAGTAATACAGTTTCCCATCGTAAATGTCATAAGGTCTTCATCAAACAGAAGCATTCTATCTTCTGATAATTTCTTTAATTCTCCAAGCGGAACCGATTCTGTCTTAGCTCCCTGGATTACTTTTTCTACACCAAATACACCATTTTCCTGTGTCCAACGTTCCACAAAATCTTTTGCGTTATATGGGTCATAGCCAAAACACCTTACATCGTAACCACTTTCAATAATGTGATTATCTAAGTCTTCATATACCTCCATCATATCCAGAACAGTTCCTTCCATAACAATAAGACTGCCTTCTTTGATGAACTCTTCATATTTCAATCTCATTGCAGACTGTAATTTCATTAATGTCCTCTGTGTTATGTAATTTCGCGTCTTTACACCAAATGCGCCGTTCGATAATGGAAACAAAAATGTAAATGCACAGAAGTCATCTCCCTGCGATAAGTCACCACCCAAAGAGCAAGGTAACTGCCAAAAATCTCTTTTTCGATGCGGCAATGTTTCTTCATATGTGAAGTAATACGTATATCCTTCCATAGGTAGACCAAATCGTTTTGCGAGTATATCGTTTCTTGCTGCTGGAGCTTTTTCTGCTCTTTCAACATCAAGCTGATATGTTTCATAACTGACTGTTTTTCCTAAATTTGGATTGGCTTTCAACCACATATCTGGATTTGAAACTTCTTCGACAGAATCGAGTTTGTACCACCAGATAGAAACATGAGGGTTAATATATTCACCTTTTAGGATGTCCTGCAATTCCATTTTGATTGTATCGCCAGCTCCGTTACGCACTGTACCCTCAGAGCTAATGGCAACAATCAAATAATCGTCTACCTTTGATGCCCCCTGTTCAATAGCACCAATAACATCTTCTCTAATATCTCCGGATAACCATTCATCAACAGTTGCAACCTTGAGTTGCAATCCCTGTAGCTTGTCTATCCTCATCGGACGAATTTCCAGTAATGAACCTGTAAGAAAATTTTCGATTCCTTTCTTGGTCGATGCCAATTTAACTCTATTGGCTTTTGAACCGCTAGTATTCATTATTGAACCATCTGTAAGGAATTTATAGAATGGTCCTCTCGAACGAGTAATAGCTGTACGAATAGGTGACAGAACTTCTTCTGCCTGTTTCATTGTTGGTGCGGTTGTAATCTGGTGTGTTGTCGTGATATCGACATTAAGAAAATAGTTCTGTAAACAAGAACCATACATAGATTTTGCAGCGCCTCGTGCTACTATGAGGTACTGCTTGTTAATAAGCCTTTTTCGGATATGCTTTTTAACATAATGTCCGCCATGACCATCTTCCGACGGTTCATAGACACTTCTTTCAACAAAATAATACCAACCAAAAATTTGTTCAGACCATACTTTAAATGAATCAAGAAGATTCAGATCAGAACCATCGGTAAGCGTTAATTCGTTTTCGCAGTATAGGATAAATCCCTCAACTGCTTTGTCATCGTAATAGACTCCAGGGTTTGCGATAAGGTCATCAATACGGTTCATCTCCATAGAGATTTCCTTATTCACTGGTATCTCGCCTCGAATAACGGCATCACGAAACATGCCGTAATATTTCGGGACGGCTGTGTTTGATAATGCCATATTGTGTCTTCCTTTCGATTAGTTAATCATCGTCATCTTTATCATCAGGTGACACTTTCCAGAATTTTCCGATTTTTTTATTATCATTTGCCTGGAATATTTTTGCACTTTCTTCCTTTCCTACTGCCGAATCAAGAGCCTTTTTGGTTTGGTTCATGATAACACCAGTAACAACTGCTTTTGCTGCTTTCTTAGGTGCTTCTTTGATTGCTTCTTCTGCGCCCTCCTTAGCACCTTTTACAGCATTCTTAACATATTCCTTGCCCTTATCAGCTGCTTTCTGACTAAGATCTTTCATCTTCACTCCTCTAAACTTTGACATTGCCTGTCCAATTTTTTCAGGATTCTTATGAACATAATATGCTGCTGCCGCAATTGTTGCTGTGCTTACTGCCGCTACTGCAATCTTTTTCTTTGTATTCGATGATACGGTTTTCTTTTCTCCGCTACCATCAGATTGCCTTTTCCTTCCAGCAGAAGTTAAAGAACCATCTTTGTTCTGATAACGACGCACTCCCCATTTCATTCCTTTAATTCCATGGTGTTCTAATTCATTATTCATTTTGATTATTCACCTCCTGGTTTTCAGCCATTGTTTTTAATCTCCACTCATATTCGTTTGCTTGATTTTTATAGCATTCTAATACAGCAGAGCTCATTGGCGGATCGAATAGTAATCGAACTTTTAATACCATATAGGATTTTACAAGTTGATAAATTCCCATATCCTGTATAAAATCAGTCCATACTGCGGTTTTATCTTCGATCATAAATCCATTAGCCGGACCTACTCCAATCTGAGCCAAAATTGTAAACGCTGAATTAATGTGTGTAATGATATCCAAATCAAATGCATCATACTCATCTGGCAAGCCTAACATTTTTTTAATTGATACCAAAATACTATCGTTCATTCTCTCTGCTGCCATATAATCACTCCTTTTCAGGATAAGTAATCTGAATAAAATCAGCCATACAATAACCGTCTCCGTTTTCGGTATGAACAGCGTAAAATCCGTCAATAACTTCATCATTTACAAGTTCTACAATTGTACCAACAGGAATTGTCGCTACAACATCTGATTCTTTGTTTGGTTCTTTTCGTATTCTCAGATATCCACAACTTTCAACAATGCCAAGAATTTTAACATCCTCATTCATTGTATTAGTATCTGCTGACTCTACTGATGACTTAGCGACAGATGTTGTCTGTAGTGACTGATTTCCTTTTCTTTCCTCACTCATAAGTAACCTCCTTCTAATGTCTCCATGGACACATATCATTTTTTCTTCTCTCTACAAGTGCATGTGGTAATAAGCTCGAATCGCCATAATGTATAGCATTGTGAGTATTCAATACTGTTGATATCAAATACTCTGGATTAAGTAAGTCATCATTTCTATTTATGATGTCCTCTGGTGTAATTGGATTCATATGATGAATAATGATATTTCCTTGAATTTCATATCCCTCACAAGCTAAATCGCATCCTTTATCTCTAACAATGATTTCATTTCTAAGTCTTTTCCACTCTTTTGAGTTATAAAAAATTTGATTCAAATATCTGTCAAAACCAAATGTTTCTATTCCAACAGAACCATCTAATTTCAAATACTCGAACCTTTCTCGAAATGTTGATAAACGGATAAGCTCCGTATATGTTTTAATCATCCCACTCATATTCGTCGCTCTCCCTTTGTGTGTCCTGTCCGCTGTATCCTCTGAAAGCCTCAAGAGCATTCTTATAAGTTTGCTCCGCTTGTTCTGCTGATTGAATACTTTTTGTTTTAGCCTCTATTAAAGCTAAATCTTTTTCTGTTCTTTTTAATTCAAGCTCTGCCTGCTTTGTTCCGAGCTTTAAATAATGAACAATTATCTGCGATGGTGCCTTCCCAGACCTCATTAAATCCTCAGCACAATCAGTTGCAAGAGAAATCATTTGTTTCTGTCTTGCTTCTGGTGTAATTGCTGGTCGCATTCGCTGACTGGCAGTATCAGAAGATGAGTCTGGCTTAACTTTCCTCATAGTTACCGCCTCCTTTTAAGTAATTTCTGCACACTTTATATAAAGTTTCAGCAAGGTTTTAAAGAGTTTACAGAGACTATCACACCACTCTTGTATATGAAAGGAGACAACCTTTAAAGATGAGCCAGCCACCGCTCAGTAATAATCCTATAAACTCTTTAAAACCTTGCTGATATGTCAGAACATTTTTTAAAAATTTCCCTCTGGGGAAAAAATAAAGACCGCCGCGATATGGGTGGGGGTATGTTTTTCGGACACCCCCCTATACCCTCTAAGCAGTCTGTGTAATTTTTAGTGTTTTCTTCACTTTCTTGTATATGTTTCTAAAGTCATATTTGATGATTTCATCTATCGCTCTTTCGATCTCTTTGTCATTCTCTTCATCCGATAGCTCATCCGATGTCCTTGCGATGCGACCAAGATACGATGTCGAGTGATAGCCTTTCTCCTCGTCATATAGCATCCATTCGGTGAACTGGTCGCACGGATCATAAGGGTTGTCAATTGTAGTCAATGCACACTTAGTTACATCCATTCTCTATGTTCACTCCTTTCCATTCAGATACTTAGATACAGTTGAAGTAGATACTCCTAAAGCTTCAGCTATTTCAGATGTACTGTAACCAGATGCAGAAAGAGCTGATATTCTATTCTGCTTAGCTGTACTAAGCGATGTTGTGGCACGAGGAGTAGCCTTTTGTCTGACAACATCAATATTAGTATTGTTTAGTATCTGTGTTAGCTTGTTCTCACTGATAGCACCAGCCTGTATAGCCTCCCATTCCTTATCAGTTATATCTATAGAAGTTCTCTTAGCTCCTACAGAATTACGGGCTTTCGAAAGAGCCTGCTGAATTGCATTCTTAATTTCAGCCTTTGTCATATCTGGATTATCTCTTTACTTAGATTGACCCTCAGCAATCGCAATAGAATTG
>ENA-ORHS01000117-ORHS01000117.1-human-gut-metagenome-genome-assembly--contig:-NODE-117-length-13189-cov-4.27212_pt1 | contig 13189 bp, 10 predicted proteins | sample MGYA00243080_ERZ508729 | MGnify/ENA primary metagenome ERZ508729 (study PRJEB26277, sample SAMN04329843) | human gut metagenome | biome: human-associated habitat | host: Homo sapiens | place: USA... | reverse complement strand
TTACTGCAATAGAGGCTTATGGTGATATTACTGCCAATTCTCTGATTTCGGGTGAACCGGTAGAAGGGGAAACTTTTGTGAAACGCGCTTCTGGAGGAATTCTGGCAGACGGATTCAACTCTATGTTGGCTGGTTTCTTCAATTCCTTCCCCAATTCAATTTTTGCACAGAACAACGGTATGATACAGCTTACAGGAGTGGCCAGCCGCTATGTAGGTTATTACATTGCCGGCTTCCTGATTGTTCTCGGCTTGTTCCCAGCTGTAGGACTTGTATTTTCGCTGATGCCCGAGCCTATGCTTGGTGGAGCTACTTTGTTGATGTTCGGTACAGTAGCTGCAGCTGGTATCCGTATCATTGCTGCACAGAAGATTGACCGTAAAGCTACACTGGTTATGGCTCTGAGTTTCTCTTTTGGTCTGAGTGTAGAACTTGTACCCGATATACTTTGTCAGTTGCCGGAAACATTGCGTAATATTTTTGCGTCAGGTATTACAACCGGTGGACTGACTGCTATTCTTGCCAACTTGCTGATTCGTATCAAAGAATAATCGTACAGAATAGTTCTAAAGATTTACAGATTCTAATAAGCAATATAAAAGGCTCTATCAAATTCCGTTTGGGAAAAGTGATAGAGCCTTTTTAATTGGTATTGAGTATTCGGTGTATCAGATATAAATTTTCTTATTCTGCATCTTCAGTTTGTTCCGAAACACTTCTTCCGCTCTCTTCAATCATCGAGCGTATGTATTCATTAAATTCATCCTGTTTCATCAGCTCTTCCAGCGTGATATGCATACGCCAGCGCCAGTAATGACGCGGATCGGCAGGAACATTGATTCGTTCGATGTTGATATCCGGATTACGAAGTGCACCGTCCATCGAAGTCCAGTCTTGCCATGTCAGTATACAGAGCATAGACGGACTCTCCAAATGCTGGCGTATAACTTCCTCGCACAGCCACTCTGGTGCGTGTTCAGGAACATTGCCCCAATGTCCCAGTTCCTGATGGTAGAAGCGTTCGGTCAGTTCTTTATCCTCTTCCCACCAGCCTCTGAAAGTAGACATATCATGTGTACCTATCGTACACACAGACTGGAAAGGATATTCGAGTACCTGTCCGAATTCGTGTGCCGGGCTCTTGGGCATTCGCTGGATCTCAAGTGACAGAATTTGCAGCTGGTTCATAACCCATGGTACACAGTCGGGAACCATTCCGAGATCTTCTCCACATACCAGCATCGATGTAGCCTGTGTCAGAACAGGAAGTTTTTTCATTGCTTCGTGATACCAGAACTCATTATGTCGCTGGTAATAGTAATGATTGTACAGATGATTGAATGCTTCCTGATCCTGTTCTCTTAGCTGCTTGAAGATATAATCATTCTGAACGGCGATTCGTGGATGATACATTTCTGGGTTGTCACGGTCGGGAATGAAAAGTACATCACTGATCAGTGCGTAAAGCTTTTCTTTTATGTCCTGACTTTCAGCATCAGGTTTGTCGGCAAAGTAAGCTTCCACCTTCCGTTGTGTATCAAATTCAGGTCGCATGACGTAAATATCATGATGCAACCGTTTTACGAAAGTTTCTTTTACTTCCTCACTATGTTCGCCGAATACCGTATTCAGTATATAATCATTGATAAACGGACGTGTCATTGTTTCCTTGCTGAAAGCCAGTCCGAAACTCTGAATTTCTTCCTTACTCATCGGGAGGGAAGGTACAAACTGTCCCAGCAAACCGTGTACTGAATGATAGGGGATTTCCCAAATGCGGAAAAATCCCAGTATATGGTCGATACGGTAAGCGGTAAAGTATTCTGCCATTTTCCGGAAACGTTTTTGCCACCAGCTGTAGTTATCTTTTGCCATTACATCCCAGTTGTAAGTCGGCATACCCCAGTTCTGTCCGTTGGTAGAGAATGCGTCTGGTGGTGCTCCAGCCTGTCCGTTCATGTTGAAGTAATACGGTTCTACCCATGCTTCTACACTTGTACGGCTGATACCGATAGGAATATCTCCTTTGATAATGACTCCTTTGCTTCGTGCATAGTCGGAAGTGGCAAGCAACTGCACATGCAATTCATATTGCAGGAAGTAGTAGAATGCTATTTTACTGTAGGCAGTACAGTCCGGAGTACATAACTCCTTGATTTGGTCTTTGTCGTATCTGCTATATTCGCCCCAGTTGTTGAAGTCGGAAGTGTGATTCAGATCACGCAGGTAGCTGTATGCTGCATATGGAATAAGCCATTCTTTGTTGTCGCGGAAAAAGGCTTCAAAGCTTTCAGATGTTAGAATATTTTCTGACTCTTGTTCGAAAAGCATTCTCAGATAACTTCTTTTCTGTTTGTTCACCTCTTCATAGTCTACTTGCGGAAGACTGTTCAGGCGGATACGCTGCTCTTCGAACATTTGGCTGGCTTCTTCGTTCTGCAATGCAGGAAGCTGGCGCAGGTCAATATACATCGGGTGGAAAGCATAAATGGATATACTGTTGTATGGATATGAATCCATCCATGTATCTGTCATTGTCGTATCGTTGATCGGAAGTATCTGTACGACTTTCTGTTTTGTAGCCGATGCCCATGTAATGAATGTCTTCAGGTCGCCAAAGTCGCCTACACCGAAACTCCCTTCCGAGCGAAGCGAAAATACCGGTATGGCACATCCGGCTACACGCAAGCTGCGAGTGTTGAAAAAAACTTCTGTTTCAGGTGGAAAATATGTTTCTCCCCGCTGTAAGGGTTGTGTATGGAATATCCGGTTGTTTCGTGTTTCCCATGCCACTACGGCTCCGGTCTTGTTGCTGACTGCTACGAATTTATATTCGAAAGGAAATTTCAGCGATGAGGCGTCTACCGTCAGTTGCCATACGTTAGGGCGGACTTCACGCATACGTATGGGACGGCAGTATTCCCAGTTGCCCAAGGCATTGCAACTGCCTATCAGACCGAGCGATTGTTCTTTGCTGCTCAGTCCCGGACATAAGGCACGGAATGTTATGCAACTTCCTACATTGTCGTTCAGCCTGACAGGACTGACCGGAGTATATTTCCCGTTGAACGCAGAGCTGTACCGGTAATTGTTTTCTGGTAAGTCACGCCAGCAGTCGTCTATAATATAACAACTCTGCTGGGCATTGCCCGGATAGATGATGTGGGCGATGGCTCCCAGTTCTTTACGTGTACATGAATTATCTCTATATATAGCGTACCGGTAGGTGAGAGGTGCGTCGCATGGTGACAACTGGTAGTCGCAACTGCCTTGCCATTCGACGCCGTCGCGGGTAGACAGGGCTACTGACTGATTCTCATCTTCATCGAAGATGATGCGTACTTCTTCTCCCCATAGCGTACGATACTGGATTCGGAATATCAGTTTCATCTTGTTTCGAAGTATTAGTTTAATTGTCTTTTCAAAAATAAACAATAAAACCGAAAAAACGCTTTTATCCCCTGTGTAATTTTTATTCGGAGAGGGATTGGATTTTCCTTTTTACAGGTTTCAAATAGTTATGAATGGAGAGAGGAATACCGGTTTGTGAGATTCTGAGGCAAGCCCTGAAAATAAAAAAGCTCCGGAAATTGTTTCCGGAGCTTTCCTCATTGTAAGATGTGAGGATGGATTTAAAAATTTGGTTTATAAAAAATGCACTACGCATCAATGTTAGCGTAGGTAGCATGTTTTTCAATAAATTCACGGCGCGGAGCAACATCGTCCCCCATCAACATGGAGAATATATAGTCGGCTTCAGCCGCATTTTCAATGCTTACCTGTTTCAGTATACGTGTTTCCGGATTCATGGTTGTTTCCCACAACTGTTCCGGATTCATTTCACCCAAACCTTTGTAGCGCTGTGTGTGAATACCGGTTTCTGTTCCGTCACCATATTTCTGCATAAATGCCTGACGTTCTTCATCAGTGTAACAATATTCGCTGATTTTACCTTTCGAGCATTTGTACAGAGGCGGGTTGGCGATGTAAAGGTGTCCGCCCTGAATTACTTCAGGCATATAGCGGTAGAACAATGTCATGATAAGGGTGTCGATGTGAGAACCATCGACGTCGGCATCGGTCATGATGATCACCTTGTGATAACGGAGCTTGTCGATGTTCGCTTTCTTGCTATCTTCAGTTCCGTCTACACCGAAACGTACCCCCAGAGCCAGAATGATATTGTTTACCCTCATCGCTATCGAATGCGTTATGCACAGGGCTTTCTCTACATTCAGGATCTTACCACGCAATGGAAGAATGGCCTGGAACTGGCGGCTGCGTCCTTGTTTTGCAGAACCACCTGCTGAGTCACCCTCGACAAGGAACAATTCACATTCTTCTGCCGTACGGCTTGAACAGTCGGCAAGCTTTCCTGGCAGACCGCCTCCACCCATCGGGCTCTTGCGCTGTACCGATTCACGTGCCTTACGGGCAGCGATACGTGCTGTTGCCGCAAGAACAACTTTGTCGACAATCGTTTTTGCTTCCTTCGGATGTTCTTCCAGATAGTAAGTAAGAGCTTCACCTACAGCCTGATTTACAGCACCGCTTACCTCGTTGTTACACAGTTTGGTCTTGGTCTGTCCTTCGAACTGTGGCTCTGCTACTTTTACTGAAATAACGGCAATCAGTCCTTCGCGGAAGTCTTCACCAGATATTTCTACTTTTGCTTTTTCCAGTGCTTTGCTTTCTTCAGCATATTTTTTCAGTACACGAGTCAAAGCTGTACGGAAGCCCGCTTCGTGTGTACCACCTTCTATAGTGTTGATGTTATTCACATACGAGTGCAGGTTTTCGCGGAAGCCTGTATTGTACATGATAGCACATTCGATAGGGATACCCTGTTTCTCTGTATTCAGGTAAATCACATCGTCGATAAGCGGAGTGTTTGTCGAGTTCAGGAAACGGACAAACTCTTTTACACCTTCTTCAGAGTGGAAAATTTCTTGTTTGAACGATCCGTCTTCTTCTTTCTCGCGCTTGTCGGTTAGCGTAATGGTGATTCCTTTATTCAGGTATGCCTGGTCACGCTTACGTGCCTGTAGGATATTATATTTATATTCGGTGGTAGTGAAAATGCTTCCATCGGGCCAGAAAGTCTGTCGGGTTCCGGTGATATCGGTAGTACCCACTTCCTTTACGGCATAGAGCGGCTTTCCGCATGCATATTCCTGCTGGTAGATTTTTCCGTTTCGGAATACGTTTGTTGTCATGTGTGTAGAAAGAGCATTTACACACGATACACCTACACCGTGCAAACCTCCGGATACCTTGTATGAACCTTTGTCGAATTTACCTCCGGCATGCAGCACAGTCATAACTACTTCCAATGCCGATTTTTTCTCTTTTTCATGGAAATCGACAGGAATACCACGACCGTTATCCTGTACGGTGATTGAATTGTCTTCGTTGATTGTTACTTCTATATGGGTACAATAACCGGCCAGGGCTTCATCGATAGAGTTGTCTACTACCTCGTACACCAGATGGTGCAATCCCTTTTCACTAATATCGCCGATATACATGGCGGGACGTTTACGTACGGCTTCTAGTCCTTCCAACACCTGGATGCTGCTTGCCGAGTAATTGTTTCCGCTGCTTGGTATCAGTTCTTCACTCATCTCTTTTTACTTCTAGTTTTTTAAGTGTTCAAAATTACTAAAAAAGCGTGATATAACCGAACTTATGATTCTAAAAAACTTGAAATTCGGATAGGAAATGGTGAACTTCTATGCTTATTCTTTGTGTGAATACAATACGGACTGTCGTCGTTTTCAGTCCGGCGGCAGTCCGTGGCAGATGAAATGTTTTATAGGGGTAAGATGTGTCCCGTAAAGTTATAATTACTTCCTAAAAAACTTTTGCTCAGCCGGACGAAGCATCGGTTGGTGTCCTTATAAAGAATTATCAGCATGGTGGAAACTCTGGTTGCCTCTCCATTGGTCTTTAATTCGTAATGAATGTCTCCGTTCTTTTGCTTTTCTCCTTTGGACAGTGTGGCTGTAAGTCCACATTCATGTCGGGGAGATCTTTTAGTCCGGCTGCCTATATCTTCGGGTGAGATGTAGTAAGAAACCTCATTGCCTTGCATGCTGAAGTAGCAGTCGGATGCGAATCGTTGCTTCGGACGTCTTCTGGAAGTGCTTTTGTCGTAGATTTCTTCTATTACAATTTTGAAACTGTGTTGTTCCAGGGCTTGTATTGCCTGTTCATGGCTTACTTTTTCGGTTGCAAGGTTTGTGGTTTTGCATCCGCTTCCCAACAAAAGAATGGTAACAAACAAAAAGAGAGAAACTGTGGTTTTCATAATCATAGGTTTTTAATAGGTGAAGCAAAAAAAACAGGTTGTCGATAACTTTTAGAGTTTTGCGTTTTCAGAGGCTCTTTTCAGAAACTGATTGCAACTGAAAAGACTATTCCTTTTCAGTTGCAATATAGTGCTTTTTTTTTAAGAAAAAAGTGATTATATGTTTTTATAGACTGTCCTTCTGTATGAGTTGAGAGGAGTTTAGGATGCTCTGAAGTGTAGGTCTGATATAGGAATCGGAGGTGAAATGAACTTGCGAATATCTCCGGGCAGAAGAAAAGGGGTATTGTGAGGTATAAACGACAAAAGGCCGAATCATTTCGATTCAGCCTTAATATCCTTAAAGTGAGCAATTACTTAAGCCAATTTGCTGATGTGAGCAGCCAATTTTGACTTCAAGTTAGCAGCTTTGTTCTTGTGGATAATGTTACGTTTAGCCAATTTATCCAACATTTTCTGTACGTTAGGGAACAGAGCTACAGCTTCTGCTTTGTCAGTAGTTGCACGAAGTTTCTTCACTGCGTTACGCATAGTCTTAGCATAATATCTGTTGTGAAGTCTTCTCTTTTCTTCTTGTCTGATTCTTTTGATAGATGATTTGTGATTTGCCATCTCGACTAATCTTTAATATTGTTCGTGATTTTGTTTATTATGTAGCCCGTGGGGGAATCGAACCCCCCTTTCAAGAATGAAAATCTTGCGTCCTAACCGATAGACGAACGGGCCATCCTTAGATTCAGGATTATTCCTGACTTGCTTTCCGAGGACATATATCTCTCGATTGCGGATGCAAAGGTATGAAGAATTTTCATTCCTGCAAAACTTTCTGTGATTTTTTTTAATAACTCATTTGCAGTATGACGGGGTACGTGAAATATTGGAACGGATAGGTGCGAATTTTACTCGTTAGCGAATGGAAAACAAAAGATTATTCCTTTTGTATAGCTGAGCTGGTTTAGTTTGATTATTGAAAGCTTGTATATTTGCAATATATCAGAGTGTCCGGTTTCTTCGGGGAAAGAATAGGAGAGACTCTGAAAATCTGAAGTCGCTCTCTCTCTTATTAAAGTTTTTATAAAATGGTTGCCCTGCATGATAAATAATTACTGTTATTTACATGCAGGGATTTTTGCATTATGTGTATCTTTGCCTCCGTTATGTTGCAAAAATACGTTGGCATAGTTCTTCATACGGTAAAGTATAACGACAAGGCAAATATCGTGCATGTCTATACCGAGCAGTCGGGCAGAATGTCTTTTCTGATTCCGGCACAGCGTTCTCGTAAATCAGCTGTAAAGCAAGTGCTTTTCCAGCCTTTGTCTGTCGTGGAATTTGAGGCGGATATGCGTCCTCGTTCCGGTATTCATCACATCAAGGAGGCAAAAGCCTGGTACGTCTTTACGTCATTGCCTTATGATCCTTACAAATCGGCAATAGCCATGTTTCTGGCAGAATTCCTTTATCGTGCATTGAAGGAGGAAACTACCAATATTCCTTTATTTGCCTATCTGGTTCACTCTGTACAGTGGCTGGATGTTTGTGAAACCAGTTTTGCCAATTTTCATCTGGTCTTTTTAATGCGACTTTCCCGTTTTCTCGGGCTTTATCCCAACGTTGAAGAGTATTCTTCCAGCGACTATTTTGATTTGCTGAATGCTTGCTTTGTTTCTTCTCAGCCTTATCATGGCATGTTTGTTCGTCCGGAAGAGGCTTCTCATATACGTACTCTGATGCGTATGAATTATGAAACAATGCATCTGTTTGCTATGAACCGGATGGAGCGGAATCGTTGTCTGGATATCATCAATGAATATTATCGTTTACATTTACCTGACTTTCCGGAGTTGAAATCGCTTCCTGTTTTGCAAGAATTGATTTAGATGTATAGCCTCTGAAAGTAACTCGGATAATATAACAGGAAGTTTTAGAAAAACATCGTGAATTTTTCGGAAATTCATCGAGATCTTTTTTGAAAAATTGTACAAAAAAAGAACATTTTTTTATGACCTTTTCGTTGACTTATTTGCTTTCGCTATATAAGACATAACACCTTGTTTTCTAAGCAATAAAAAAAGATACGGAACTCTCATGGAAAGTTCCGTATCTTGTATAAGGTTTAGTCTAACTTTTCTGGATGGAGGAGAATTACTGCAACAATTCTTTTACTTTTGCAGAAATAGCACGTCCTTCGGCAAGTCCGGCCAGTTCTTTGCTGGCAACACCCATAACTTTTCCCATATCCTTTCCGCTAGTTGCACCAACACGTGCAATGATTTCTTTCAATTTAGCTTCCAGTTCTTCAGCTGAAAGTTGTGAGGGATGGTATGCTTCGATGATTTGTATTTTATTGATTTGTTGTTCTGCGAGATCTTCACGGCCTTGTCCTTCGTAAACGGCAGCAGAATCTTTTCCTTGTTTTACCAGCTTCTGCATAATTTTCAGTGCAGCTTCATCGGTCAGTGTATCATTTGCTCCCGGAGCTGTTTTAGCTTCCAGGAAACACTTTTTGACATTGCGCAAGGTTTCCAGTCTGACCTTGTCTTTGGCTTTCATTGCCTCTTTGATATCGTTGCTGATTTGTTCGAATAAATCCATAGTAATATAGTTATAAAATTGTAGTTCGTTTCTTGTTTAGAAAGTAATGGTCATAGAGCCATTCTCGCTATTGTCCAGCTTAGGGGTTGAGCTTTCTTCGGCAACGGCTCTCGACTGGATACTTTCGAGTACAGCTTTTGAACGCTTGTAGGTAGGAGTTGTTTCTACCATGCTGATGATATCATCATTGTCCAGATCTTCTTGTGTGATGATTTAGTTTTTGTAGTTTCTTTTCTTTAGGTTGTGTTTATAACTTCCCTGATAGAAATCATCACGGCGTTCGGCCTTCTTTTGTTCTTCTTCCTCTATTTCTTCCTGACGTTTTTGTTCTTCTGCAGAAAGTTTGTTGTTCATTCCCGGCACATCTTTGATGCCAAATCCGGTTGCAAGGATGGTAAACTTCACCTTATCTTCCAGATTGTCGTCGATGTACAATCCCCATTTCGTTTCTACATCTTTGCCGAAGCGGCTCATGAATTCGTGTACCTCATTCATTTCTTCCATCATCAGGTCGCTGTTGCTGCTATATGAGATGTTGAAAAGAACTTTCTTAGAGTTGAAGATATCGTTGTTGTTCAGTAATGGTGAGTGCAGAGCATCAGTAATGGCTTGGGTAACTCTTCCTTCTCCATATCCGTATCCAGTACTCATAATAGCCACACCTCCATCTTTCAATACTGTTTTCACATCATTGAAGTCGAGGTTGATTTTACCACGTATTGTAATGATTTCTGCAATACTTTTGGCTGCAACAGAAAGGGTATCATCTGCTTTTCCGAAGGCATTCATTACGCTCAGGTCGGAATACACATCGCGCAGGCGTTCGTTATTGATAACGAGCAACGCATCGACGTGCTTACTCATTTCTTCTACACCGTCGAGTGCCTGGTCTATCTTTTTATTTCCTTCAAAAAGGAATGGAATGGTAACAATGCCGACAGTAAGGATTCCCATATCCTTGGCAGTCTTAGCAATAATTGGAGCAGCACCCGTTCCGGTTCCTCCTCCCATACCTGCTGTAATAAAAGCCATCTTACAGCCATCATTCAGCATGTTTTTTACGTCTTCCAAACTTTCGTTGGCTGCATCGCGTGCTCGCTCAGGTCGGTTTCCCGCTCCAAGGCCTTCACGTCCCAATTGAAGTTTTATAGGTACAGGCGACTCGTCGAGTGCCTGATTATCTGTATTGCAAACCACGAATGTGACATCGTGGATTCCTTCTCTATACATGTGGTTGACTGCGTTACCGCCACCACCGCCTACACCGATTACTTTAATGATACTCGGGGATCCACTTTGGAAATCGAATGGCATAATTGTTTCGTCAGACATAATTCTTCCTTTTCTTTATGCGGTGAATATTTAATCTTTCATCATCTCGTCTGCTCCGTTTTTTAAAGCGTTTAGCAGTCGCTTAAACGGATTATCCTCTTTAAGTTTTTCTATTTCAGCTATCATGGATGTTATTTCTTCATCCTTTTCCTGCACGTTCAGGCTGCGGGCCTGTTCCAACTTGGCAAGTGCGTCTTTGTATTTCTTGCGATTCATCTGACGGTGTGCTTCAGTAATCAGCGTTTCGCAATCGTGCAGACGTTTCTGAGCCCGTTCTAACTCCTGACGTATCTTAGCTTCTTCCAATTGGCGGATACGTTCTGCCTCGGCTTCTTTGGCTGCTTTTTCTTCAGCTGCTTTACGCTCTGCTTCAGCTTTCAGGCGAGCTTCTTCTTCTTTCTTTTGCAAGTCGTCGATAAAGTCTAACTGATGTCCCTAGCGTGGATCTATCTTACAGCAGTAGTCTTTTCCTGCAGCCAGAAGTCCAATCAATGTATTACAGCTTCCATCTTGCGGAATATTAATGTCCCCTCTCAGTTCGATAGCTCCATTTTGCGCAATTCGTATCTTCTCAATCTTTGTGATATTGAAGAAAGCTTTGTCCAGATTAGGTAACGTGGAGGCTCCTCCTGTCAGTATGACACCGGCCAGCAATTTATCGCTATATTCTGATAGGATAATCTGATTCCATACATTTTCCAGTATTTCCTTGACACGTGCTTCGACGATGTCTTCGAGTTTATGAGCACGGATGCTGCATTTTCCGTCGATGCTGTATTCTTTGCCTAACTCATCTTCATTTTCACTAGGTTCTGTGTAGGCACAAGCATAATGAAGCTTAAGTTGCTCTGCATCTTCTTCTTCTATTTGCAGGCTACAGATATCTTTTGTTATATTGCTGCTTCCCAAAGGTATGACAGCCAGATGGCGAAGCAAGTTGTTTTTATAAACCGATACAGTAGTTGTATCTGCACCAAAATCTACGAGGGCACAGCCAGACTGTTGCTCACTTCCGGTGAGTACAGCGTTGGCCGTTGCCATTGGAGAAAGTAAATATTCGGCAACTTCAAATCCGGTTTGGCGGAAACATTGACGTATGTTGCTCTTTAGTGAGTTACGTGCAATAATATTCAGAAAGTTTCCTTCGATGCGGTCTGTCTGAATACCCACCGGTTCTGTAGTAAGCTGGTTGTTTCCCAGTTTATATTCTTGAGGTTCGACAGCTAAAATTTCCTGATCCATCAATGTTATTTCACGGTTGCTTTCCATAATAGCATCGATGAGAGCCTGAGATATTTTAGTTTCTTCTGTCAGTTGCTTTGTTTCTGTATGTCGAATGCTTCTTACCGACTGTCCTCCGATACCCACATACACTTTTTTTATAGATGCATGTAAAGTCTCTTCCAATTGACAGATTACTGCACTGAGGCATTGCGTCGTTTTGTCCAGATTGTATATTGCTCCTTTCTTGAAACAATCGGATGAGCGTTCGCTGGCATATGCAAGAACCTGGATGCTTCCGTCAGCATTCTTCTTTCCCGCAATACCTGTTATTTTTGCCGATCCCAGCTCTATTGCTGCTATAAAGTCTGTTGCTGCCATATCTTACTTCTCCTTTTTGGTACAAATAATCTGATTGTTAAATTCAATGCTGATCCGTTCGTATTTGTTCCATCCAACCCGGTTCAGCGCACTTTGGTAGAATGTTCGCAATTAACTGAATTTTTCTTTATAATTTCCAGGTTTCCCTAAAAAGAGTATATGTTCACCTACTCGGGGAACCAATTCCAGTTCTTGTTTGGGAGTTACATTGATTTGCTCAATTTGTGATTCCCAGAATTTGTCCGATTGTAGGAATTTTCCCAACGGGTATAATTCTGTTTGGGCAAACTTGCGGTCTATGAATCCGGTTGCAACAACTACATGAATCGATTTCCCGGCTGCGGTCATTATTTTTCCTGCATTATCTAAATAGTAATTGTTTCCGTTGCTGCTCATGACTCGCATGACAGGAACTCTTTGATAAATGTCAATAGCCACCTTGCCTCCTGATGTAAGATAGCACTCTGCATTTTCGATAAAGGGATGGTTGGAAAGAAATTCCTCCAGCTGGCGCACATTTATGCTTGAGAGTTGCTTGCCCTCAGGGTATATCTTTCCTTTTTTCAGAATCTCTTTGACTTCTTTATCCGTAACAAAGCCGTAATCAATACTATCTTTGACAGTCAATTCCATACCCTTGCAAACCTGATCGGCAGGCTTGCTATTAAATGTGGTAACGGCTAATATTAAATAAGCTGTTGCCAGTAATAATGTGCAGAGTATGAAAATTCGTTTTATCATTTGTCTTTTAATAATTCGTATATCTGTGGTACATAGTTTTCTATATCTCCGGCTCCTAATGTTATAAGAACATCAGTCTTTTTGTGTTTTATGACTTCCAGTAAATTTTCTTTAGAACACATACTTTTTTCGATATCAGGGCGTAGGTTATCATAAATTAATTTGCTGGTTATACCTTCTATCGGTAATTCGCGTGCCGGATAAATATCAAGCAGGATAACTTCGTCGAGAAGTGACAAACTGTCTGCAAAATCTTTATAGAAATCGCGAGTACGTGTATATAGATGAGGCTGGAAAACAGCTGTTATCTTTTTATCAGGATAAAGCATTCGTACAGAAGATATGCTTTGCTTGATTTCTGCCGGATGATGGGCATAGTCACTGATAAACACGATTCGGTCATTTTTCAGCTTGAAGTCAAATCGGCGGTCTACTCCCCGGAAACCAGGCATCGCCTGTTTGATCTCCTCGTTTGTAGCTCCTCCTATTTGTGCTAAGGCCATTGCAGCTATTCCATTTTCGATATTGACGTAGACAGGAACTCCTAATTGTATTCATTTTATATTACCCAATGGAGAAATGACGTCGAAATATATTTCTCAGTTTTCG
>ENA-ORHS01000114-ORHS01000114.1-human-gut-metagenome-genome-assembly--contig:-NODE-114-length-13459-cov-11.6139_pt1 | contig 13459 bp, 11 predicted proteins | sample MGYA00243080_ERZ508729 | MGnify/ENA primary metagenome ERZ508729 (study PRJEB26277, sample SAMN04329843) | human gut metagenome | biome: human-associated habitat | host: Homo sapiens | place: USA... | reverse complement strand
TTTTATGGGCGCTGCCCAAACCCGCAATTTTTGAAAAAATTGAGTAAACTTTTTTGTTTTTGGGAGAATAATTTAGCGTTAGCTAAATTTCAATGCAAGACCGACACTCCGCTAAACCATAATTTATTATTGTTACCCCAACATTTATTATAGAGCCTTTTTTGTTTGTTATTATTTACATATTTTCATCATAAACCGCTCTGCAGCCGCCGATAAATTTCGGTCTGGTTCTTGCGGCAAGTAAAATAGCGTTGCCGATATGATCAAGGCTCAGTCTTACGGGAACAGCTACTTTTTTAAGGTGCATACCTATTAATGTACCGCCAATGTCAAGTCCTGCGTCAGCCTTGATTTCTTCAAGAGCAACAGGATTTTTAAATGTTTTATATGCTGTTGTGGCAAAAGAACCGCCTGCCTTTGGTTGCGGAACAACATTTACAATTTCCGCATACGGAACGGCATCACGCTCTACAATGATTGCACGGTTCAGATGTTCGCAGCATTGAGCGGCAAGATAGATTTTCTTTTCGCTAAGCACTTCATAAATACCCTTGAAAACCTGCTCGGCAACCTCAAGATTAGAGTTTTTGCCGATAGTTCCTCCGGCAACTTCACTTGAAGAACAGCCGATTACAACTATACTGCCTTCCTTAAGTTTGGCAACATTACAAAGCTCTTCGCAAGCCTTTTTTGCTTGAGAATAAATATCAACTGACATATATATCAACTCCTAAATTATCATCTATACTTATTATAGCATTATTTTTATAAAGTACAAGTCTATTAACTTTTTAAGATAAAAATAATAGAATTTATATAACAATCTTGATTTTTTAGTAAATATGTTATATAATAAAGGTACAAAAATTTTTAGCAAAGGATGAAAAATATATGAATAGATTTGTATTAAACGAAACTTCTTATCACGGTGCAGGTGCAATCAATTCTATCCCTGAAGAAATTAGGGGAAGAGGTTTTAAGAAGGTGCTTGTAGCGTCTGACCCCGACCTTGTAAAATTCGGAGTTACAAAAAAAGTTACGGATGTGCTTGAAAATGCGGGCATTGAATATACTTTATATTCAGATATCAAACCTAATCCTACCATACAGAATGTTCAGCACGGTGTTGAAGTATTTAAAGAGAGCGGAGCAGATTGTATTGTTGCAATCGGCGGAGGTTCTTCAATGGATACGGCAAAGGCAGTCGGCATAATTATCAATAATCCAGAATTTGCGGATGTTCGCTCGCTTGAGGGTGTTGCACCCACAAAGAACAAAGCAGTGCCGATTATCGCAGTTCCGACAACGGCAGGTACAGCCGCTGAAGTTACAATTAACTATGTAATTACAGATGTTGAAAAGAACAGAAAAATGGTATGCGTAGATGTTCACGATATTCCTGTAGTTGCAGTAGTTGACCCTGATATGATGTCAACTATGCCAAAAGGTCTTACCGCCGCAACAGGTATGGACGCACTTACGCACGCAATTGAGGGCTACATAACAAAGGGTGCATGGGCACTTTCCGATATGTTCCATTTAAAGGCAATTGAAATTATTTCAAAGTCTTTGCGTGGCGCAGTAGATAACACACCGGAGGGCAGAGAGGGAATGGCTCTCGGTCAGTATGTTGCAGGTATGGGATTCTCAAATGTCGGACTTGGTATAGTTCACTCAATGGCTCATCCGCTTGGCGCTTTGTACGACACACCGCACGGTGTTGCAAATGCCATTATTCTTCCGACAGTTATGGAGTATAACGCTCCTGCCACAGGTGATAAGTACAAATACATTGCCGCCGCAATGGGTGTAGATGGTACAGAGAATATGACTGTTGATGAATACCGCAAGGCAGCAGTTGACGCAGTTAAAAAACTTTCTCAAGATGTAGGTATTCCTGTGGATTTAAAAGAAATTGTTAAGCCTGAAGATGTACCTTTCCTTGCTCAGTCTGCTTATGATGACGCTTGCCGTCCGGGCAACCCAAGAGATACCAGCGTAGAAGAAATTGCCGAACTTTATAAGAGTCTTATGTAATTATAATTCGGTAACAGAATATTTATATAACATTGAAAGCCTGCGATTTTCGCAGGCTTTTTGTATAACAAAAAATGCAGTCAAAACCGACTGCATTTTTTTCGTATTATTTAGATTTTCTTTTGAAGATTTTGCCGTAAAGTTTGGTATCTTTAAAGCCTTTCGGTTGTTTGTCGGGGATTTCTTTTAAGCTGTTTACTACTTTCTTTATGCCTGTATATTCGCTTTCAAGAATTGTGCAGAGCGCATATGCGGCATAGGGGAGGAGAAGAACAATGTATGTCAGTATATACTGCGATTTTCCTTCGAAAAGCAAGTGATAGCCGAATCCTCCGAGCAATACAAGCGGCAGCAATACCGTAGAAATGTTTGTCTTTTTATACAGGAACATAAAGTAAATGCCGAGTGTAAAGAGTATAAACACTGCCATCATATAGAAGTTAAAGTACAATTCAAGGAACTGTCCTGTACTGCCGTCATAAACAGCCTTGCCAAGACCCTCCTGTACATCAACATCGTGTCCTTTAACCTTGCTTACCCAAATGCTTTCGTATGACGGTTCATTCCACTGACTTAAAATTTTGTTGCCAAAGAAATTAATTGCATATTCGGAATCGTTTTTCATTTTATTAAGACGGCTGTTAATATCTGACCATGCTTGCGATTCTGCGGCATCAATATCACAATTGTTGCTTGTATAAAGACTTAGTGCGATATTGTTGTACCAACCGGGAGCCATATAGGATTCGTTAAGTCCCATATCAAGATAAAGTACCTGTGAAACACCGCCCTTAAGTTCGGTGTTTGCTCTTGATGCGTAGCTTTTGATTACAAGATTACTTGTACCGACAACGGCAATACAGATAGCAAGTGCAAATGCGATACTCTGCCATTTTTTAGCCTTTACGGTGTGAATGATAAGCATAATTACAAAGGCAACAAGGTAAATTAAGTTGTTGTACTTTGCAAGTGCCGATACAACGAGCAGAACTCCGCAAGGGATAAGCACAAGATATTTATTGGTTTGGAAATATTTGATTAGGAAGTGTGACGCCCATATTGCACAGCACATACCGATTATGTTGCCGTAAACGAATGTGCAGAAAAGTACAGGCTGAATACAGCCGGCAAGTGCAAGAATTACTATAAATTCAATTTTGTTTCTGCCGAAAATCTGCTTTGTGATTTTTGCAATGCCAAGATATGCCGCCGCAACGCAAAGTACATTTATAACTTGTAGAGGCATTGTGCTGTCTGTACCGAAAATTCTGTAAACGATTTCGCTTATAAGCACAAAGCCGAGTTGGAACGGATAACAATTGTAGTATGAAAATCCGCTGTAGAAATCCTTGTTATAAAAATCGGAACCGTTATGTAAAAATGCATAATTGCCTTGTGCCGTTTGAGAGGCGGTTTCGTAAATATTGTAACTGTCTGCCGCAGGAATTGATTGTACAGAGAATATCCATACAAGACCGATGATTGCGGAAAAAGCAAACAAGCCTGCCTCCATAAATTTCATATTTACTTTGGCGAAAAATGCGGTATGCTTATTAATCTTAAAAAGCAAAGCTGTAAATATCACAAGGCAGAATATATTTATTACAAATAAATCGTCTTGAAACAAAATAACTTCGGAGCTGTAGTTTGCAGGGTCAATAACGCAGGTCTGAAATATACTCATTATTGCAATGTAGCCAAAAACTAAAAACAGCAGTCCGCATATTATATTCACCGCTATGCTTTCGGTAAGGCAATGCTTTGCAACAGCAGTTTTAACCGTGGTTTGAGCCTTTTGCTTAGGCTCTTTGTTTTTTTCTTGATTAGTTGGGTTATTGCTCATTTTTGCACCTTCCTGTTAAAATTCTTTTTTTACAGAGCGCATAAAGAGCTTTCCAAGTGCGTCTTTAGGGTCTACATTGTCAAACAAAACGCTGTAAACGCTTTCGACAATCGGAAGCTCAACATTATTTTCTTTGCCGAGTTTGCACAATGCTTTTGATGTCATAACACCCTCGGCAAGTTTTTCAAATTTAATACCCTTTACATAATTTTCACCGTAACTGCGGTTATGACTCCATTTTGAGAATAAAGTTGCCTCATAGTCGCCGAGATGACAAAGTCCGTAGGCGCTCATTTCATTGCCGCCGAGAGCTTTTATAAGTCTTGCAATCTCTCGTGTGCCTCTTGCCATAAGCGCACCTTTTAATGACGCATAGCCAAAGCCGTCAAGCATACCTGCGGCAATGCCGATAACATTTTTAGCGGCCGCACCGATTTCGCTTCCGATAAGGTCTGTGCCGACATAAAATCTTATGAGTGAGCTTGAAAAACTGTTTACAAGCTTTTCTTTTATTTCGTGATTTTTGCTGTCGATTACCATACAGTTTGGAATACCCTTTACATAATCCTGCGGATGTCCCGGGCCTACCCATACGGCAATAGGTGTTTTTTCTTCGTCAACAAAGTCGCCGACAACTTGGCTGAGTCTTTGACCCGTTGCTGCCTCAACACCTTTCATACAAAGCACGATGGTTTTGCCGTCAAGATTATTTTGAGCGATGTTCTGCATATATGAACGCAAATGTTGAGATGAAATAGAAATAACAATTACTTCTGCGTGATTGACCGCCTTTGCAAGGTCAGAAGTAACCTCTATTGATTCGGGAAAAGTAAGGTAGTCGTTTTTATGTGTTGTACTTAACTGTATAAATTCGGGAGCGTCGGCAAGTCCGCAGGAAATTACATTGTTGCCTATCTTATCAAGATACCAGGCAATGCAGCTGCCCCAGCGACCGCAACCCAAAACAGAAATATTCATTTATAATCACCTGAAATTTATTTTTTTAATAATATAAACGCAGCCCGCAAAAGGCCTTATCGGCACAAATGCAGGCAAAGTCTGCTTTTAATATGTAATAATATTAAATAAAAAAACAAAATAACCCCGCCTGACCGTATGATTTTTATAATAACCTGCCTACGAGAAAGCAGGTGGGTGCTCTCCTTTAATCATTAGGCTTCCTTCTTCCGCCAAAGCGGGAGGTCTGCACACCGATTAAAGAGCCGGGCTCCCGATTTAAGAGTTGTAGGGTTATTTTAAAATCATTCACGCATCAGGCAGGGAATTTGTCAAATTGCCATTACTGATATTATATGACAGAAAGAGAAAAATTACTCTTCTTCGTCTTCCTCGTCATCATTGTAATAGTTTTCTTCAAAAATAGCAGCGATTCTGTCGAGCTTTTCATCGTCTTCGATTTCGGCAAGCTCTTCTTCACCGTCTTTTTCAAATACTTCCATAATATAGTATTCGCCGGGATCGTTTACAGCGTCTGCCGGGTTCTCATAGTAAGGGAAGAGTACATAGAACTTACCTTCTTCATTTTCAATAATATCAAGAATTTCAAATTCTATTTCTTCGCCCTCATCACTGATTAAAGTAATAAGATCTACATTAAATTCGTTATCCATAAAAATATATCCTTTCGTTTGCACTTAGCAAATAAAAACAGCATTTATATTATAAAACCAAATTAAAAAGAATTATAAAAAATAATTACCCATTGCTGTTTTAATTGTTCAAGATTATTTTACAATTTTTTAAGCGATTAGTCAAGCATTATTCGTATTTAATTAAAATATATATTTTTTTTGCATAAATATTGATAAAAGTATTGATAAATTACAATTAGTATGATATATTATAGATATATTAAACAATAACTTCCTTTCAATGTGCTTGAGTACTCCATAAAATTACCTAAAAACCGGCGACTTCTCAGTCGCCGATTTTTACTGTATGTAAAAAGTGTTCAGTTAAAATCAAACTTATTTGTATTATCATAGCTATAATTACGCTTGAAAAAACTTTTCAAAAGATATATAATGCTAAATAATGCTGTCTTTAAACAGATTATTGTGTTTATATAAGCGATATTTTAATTTTACGGCAAAATTACTCTAATGAAGGGTGGAACTATGAGATCTTTTGAAAAATTACCTCCTAAGTTTCAAAATGATGAGGTAAAGCATTATTACGATATTATTGCCAAAAAGTCTTTTTCTCTTGTATTAAAAAGGATTACGGATATTATCTTCTCCCTTATTATTCTGGTTATTCTTATAATACCGATTGCGGTTATTGCCGTAATAGTTAAAGCAACCTCGAAAGGTCCCGTTTTTTACAGGCAGGAGAGAGTTACTTCTTATGGCAGGGTATTTAAGATTTTTAAATTTCGTACTATGGTGCAAAATGCCGACCGTATCGGCACACTTGTAACAACAAGCGGAGATGCCAGAGTAACTAAGGTGGGCAGAATCTTAAGAAAATATCGTCTTGACGAACTCCCGCAGATTTTTAATGTACTTGCAGGCTCAATGACCTTTGTCGGTACTCGTCCGGAAGTACAGAAGTATGTGGATATGTACAAAGACGAATACAATGCAACATTGCTTATGCCTGCGGGAATAACCTCGCTTGCTTCTATTATGTATAAAGACGAGGAAAAACTTTTACAAAATGTCGAAGATGCGGATAAGGTTTATGTTGAAACTATTTTACCCGAAAAAATGAAGTATAATCTTATGTATCTTGAAAATTTCGGCTTTTTGTCCGACATAAAACTTATGTTTAAAACAGTTAAAGAGGTACTTAGGTAACAGGGGGTGTATAATGAAAGAGCTAAAGAAAAAAATAAAGAGCTTTTCTTGTTACAGAAAGTTTTATATTTTTACTCTGTTTTTTTGTAATGTATCATTTTTACAAATTCCTGCGTATATTCTTGTAGCATTTTTGTTTTGCTGGGGCATATGGCTTACCTATTATAAGCAAAAAACAAACAATACATTTTTTAAACTGCGCTTTGGCTTGTGGGTGTGGGGATTCCTTGCGGTTTCTCTTTTAACCATGCTGTTAAACTTTACTTATACTATTTTCTACAGTGCGTTAATGTTTTTACATATACTGATATGCTTTTTTATATTTTACGGTATGCACACAGAACCTGATTTTGATTTCAAAAACGAGCTTTATACCGTGGCAAGAGGTATTGTGTATATTACTACAATTGCAAATTTCATCGGTATTTTCTGCCTTATGTTTAATATAAGGTTTGAATGGTACTGGATTAAGTTTACAATATACGAAAACAGATTTACGGGTATTTACATAAATCCTAATTTGCTTGGTTTTGTTTCCTGTGTAGCAATTTTTTGCTGTCATATTCTGTGTAAACCTGATTTTCAAAATGCGGTTAATCAAAGGAAAGTCAGCAAGATATGGATAGTTGCCTGTATGTGTACAAGCTTGTTTTCGCTTTTGCTTTGCGATTCAAATGCGTCTATGGTACTTATTCTTGCATATATGATAGTTTATATTGTATATCAGTTTTTTGCTGCAAAAGACGGACTTTCTCCCGCAAAAGTCACGATGAGAATAGTGGCGCTTGTACTTGTAGGAACTTTTCTTGTTGGTTCTTCACTTATGTTCAGGGAAATCTGTCAGCAGGGGTTTGCTGTTGTTACGGCAAAGACTTATTCTTTACTTGATGAAATTACAGAAAAAGAGCAGTCGGATACCGATGAACAGCCAAAGCAAAATGATTCCGACAATAATAAAACCGCTGCGCCGTCCGACAAAGGGCCGATAACATTTGAACACGAAAATTCCAATATTGACAGCGGTCGTTTTAAGCTGTATAGAGAATCTTTAGATTTGTTCAAAATATCGCCTGTCTTTGGAATAAGTAACGGAAACATCGTGTTCTACAGTCAGGAATATGCAAACGGTACTTTAAAATATACTTACCATAACAATGATTTGCACAACGGATTTTTAACTATACTTGTATCTACAGGTGTGCTCGGATTTGTTATTTTCGGTATATTCGGTTTCCGCTTTGCAAAACACGCCGCACAACATTTATTCCTGCAAAAAAAGACCTTTAAAAATGACGCTTATCCGTGTATGTTCGCATTTTTAAGCGCATATCTTTTCTATGCGTTATTTGAAAAGGCACTGCTTTACGATATATCGTTTATGGTAATGTGGTTCTGGCTGATAATGGGTTACACAAGCTGTTACATAGCTAAGTTTGAACCGATGCTTGAAACACGCTATCTTTTTCATCAAAAAAGACTCCACAGAAGTCTGCTTTGATACTTGTATAATTACAATTTTTAGGCTATAATAACCGTAGGTATGTTTACCTGCGGTTTTTATTTTTCTGAAAAGGAATTGATATAAATGAAATACGGATTTGTAAAGGTTGCGGCGGCTACACCTATTATCAGAGTATCTGATTGTAAAAAGAATACCGACGCAATAATTGCGCAAATAAAAGAGGCAAATATTGAGGGTGCCGCACTTGTGAATTTTCCCGAATTATGCATAACCGGCTATACTTGCAGCGATTTGTTTTTACAGCAAACTCTTCTTAAAACAGCAGAAAGCTCGGTTTACAGAATAATTGAAGAAACCAAAAATCTTGATATTATATCCGTTGTGGGCGTTCCGGTTGCTTTCAGGGAGGCTCTTTACAACTGTGCGGCAGTTATTTTTAAGGGCAAATTACTCGCTCTTGTGCCAAAGGTAAATATTCCGAATTATTCAGAATTTTACGAGGCAAGACATTATACAAGCGGAAAAAATACGGATTTTGAAATTGAGTATGCAGGCCGGAAAACTGTTTTGACCGATAAAGTTTTGTTCCAAAATAAAAATATGCCCGATTTTACCATTGGTGTGGAGGTTTGCGAAGATTTATGGGTAGCGGAATCTCCGTCAATAGCTCTTGCAAAATCGGGAGCAACGGTTATTTGCAATCCGTCAACCTCCGATGATACCATCGGCAAAGCAGAATACAGACGCTCGCTTGTGAGAATGCAGAGCGGCAAACTTTGCTGTGCATACATTTATACCGATTCAGGATTTGGAGAAAGCACAACAGACACAGTTTATTCTGCACAGAATATAATATGTGAGAACGCATCTTTGTTGAGCGAAAGCGAGCGCTTTACGACAGGCATTACTTATGCGGATATTGATGTTCAAAAACTTATGGGCGAGCGCAGAAGAATGAGTACATTCTGCTCCGACAATGAAAATGTCAGAAGAATTTATTTTGATATGCCGCTTACCGATACAAAGCTCTCAAGAAAATTTGAGCAGACTCCGTTTGTACCGTCGGCAAAAGATGACCTTAGCAGAAGATGCAAGGAAATTATAACAATGCAGGCAACAGGACTTGCAACCAGACTTGCTCATACAGGAATTAAGAATGTTGTGCTCGGACTTTCGGGCGGTCTTGACAGTACACTTGCGCTTATTGTTTGCGTTCACGCTTTTGATATGCTCGGTATTGACAGAAAAAATATTCACACTGTAACAATGCCTTGTTTCGGTACAACAAAGCGTACCAAATCAAATGCCGAAAAACTTGCAGAGGCTTATAATGTTTCTTTTGAAGAAATTAATATTACCGCAGCGGTAAGACAGCATTTTATAGATATTAAGCACGATGAAAGTGTAACAGACATTACCTATGAAAATTCGCAGGCGAGAGAGCGTACTAAAATTCTGATGAACCTTTCAAATAAGTACGGCGGTCTTGTAATCGGTACGGGCGATTTGTCGGAACTTGCGCTTGGTTGGGCAACCTACAACGGCGACCATATGAGTATGTATGCGGTGAATGTTTCTATTCCTAAAACACTCGTCCGTTACCTTACAGCGTACGAGGCTGAAATCAGTGAAGGAGAATTGAAAACGGTTTTGCTTGATGTGCTTGATACACCTGTAAGTCCGGAGCTTTTGCCGCCTGATAAAAACGGAGAAATCGCACAGAAAACCGAAGATGTGGTCGGTCCTTATGAATTGCACGACTTTTTCCTTTATTACTTTGTGCGTTTTGGATTTACTCCGTCAAAAATATATTATCTTGCAAAGCATTCCTTTGCGGGAAAGTACAATAACGATACAATCAAAAAATGGCTTGTTACATTTTTAAAGAGATTTTTCTCTCAACAGTTTAAGCGCAGTTGTTTGCCTGACGGCCCAAAGGTAGGCTCGGTAACGCTTTCTCCTCGTTCGGACTGGAGAATGCCAAGTGACGCAAGCGTAAGAATTTGGCTTGATGAGCTTGAAAATCAGTAAATCTGAAATTCAAGGGGGCTTTTTGTGAAATATTTTATTAAAAGAGATGTTTGTGCGGATTTTGGCGCTTTTGAAATTTATGACGAAACGGGCATAGAAAAATATCTTGCGGAATTTTCAAAAAGCAAACGAAGCCGAAAAATTATTATTCACAGTGCTGACGAAATTTTTGTTAAGATAAGATGCTTGTCGGTGTCAAACATTATTGCCTGCAATATAAACGCAGGCGGTAAAAAAATGCGCATTTTAATGGGCGTAAACCGCAATGAACTTGTTTGTATTTGCTCCGGTGTAAATTGGAAAATTTGCGGAAATATAGCGCAAAAAAGTTTTTCCGTACAGGATGTTGACAATACGGTTATTGCAGTGCAAAAGAGAGTATTTTCGAGCACGGAAAGTTATGAACTCGATGTGTATTCGCCGTCAAATGAACTGTTATCAATATCTGTTGCGGTTTGTATAAATATGCTCAATACAGTTGACAATCCCGTCAGACAGGCGGTATAATTATTAAGTACCCGATTTTTGTCGGGGAAAGTATAAATTCACAGGGGAGGATTTATTATGGATAGATTACTACAGCTTTTAAGTACAAACTCAGGCTTTACCACAGCCGAGATAGCGACAATGCTCGGTGAGCCGGAAGATTACATCAAGGCTCAGATAAAGGAATACGAAACTCAGGGCATTATCAAAGGCTACCAGGCAGTTGTAAACTGGGAGAATACCAAGGAAAACTATGTTGAGGCACTTATTGAGCTTAAGGTTACTCCTAAAAAAGATGCAGGCTTTGACGAAATGGCGAAAATGTGTATGGCATTTGACGAGGTGGATTCTGTGTATCTTATGGCGGGTACATATGATTTTGCGCTGATAGTTAAGGGCGAATCTATGCAGGATATCGCAATGTTTGTATCTAAAAAACTCTCCACAATCGACGGAGTGCTTTCAACAGGCACACATTTCATTATGCGTCGCTACAAAGACAGCGGAATGAATCTCATCGATTTTGAAGGGTCGGATGAGAGGAGTTTAATTCTGTGATTGACTATTCAAAATTTTTAAATAATTCTATTCAAGAAATAAAACCGTCGGGTATTCGTAAATTTTTTGATATTGCAAGCGAAATGGACGATGTTATCTCTTTGAGTATCGGTGAACCTGATTTTCAGACACCGTGGCATATCCGTGAAGAGGGTATAAATTCTCTTAAAAACGGCAAGACTTGGTATTCACCGAACCGTGGTTTCGCACAGCTTAGAGAAGAAATTGCCAATTATTATGCAAGACGCTTTAATATATCATATGAGGGCAAAACTCAGGTGCTTGTTACCGTTGGCGGCAGTGAGGCTATTGACCTTGCTTTCAGATGTCTTGTTTCAGAGGGTGACGAGGTAATTATTCCCGAGCCGTCTTTTGTTTGTTACGAACCGCTTACTCATATGGCAGGCGGTAAGGCAGTTATAATTAATACAAAGGCAGAGGATCAGTTCAGACTTAAAGCTGATGACCTCGAAAAGGCAATTACCGATAAAACTAAGCTCGTTGTTTTGCCGTTTCCTAATAACCCAACAGGCGCTATTATGGAAAAAGAAGACCTTGAGGCTGTAGCCGAGGTTATTAAGAAACATAATTTATTTGTGCTTTCGGACGAAATTTACAGTGAGCTTACATACGGCGGAAAGAATCATATTTCCATTGCTTCCGTTGACGGTATGTATGAGCGTACTGTTGTTATTAACGGCTTTTCAAAGTCTTATGCAATGACAGGCTGGCGACTTGGTTACGCTTTAGGTCCTGTTCCGATTATTGCACAAATGACAAAACTGCATCAGTATGGCATTATGTCAGCGCCTACAACCGCACAGTATGCGGCTATTGAGGCTTTACGCAACGGAGATCCTGATGTTGTAAATATGCGCAATGAATATGATATGCGCCGCCGCCTTGTTGTTGATTCATTCAACGCAATGGGACTTACTTGTTTTGAGCCTTACGGTGCATTTTATGTATTTCCTTGTATTAAGAGCACAGGTATGACTTCAGAGGACTTCTGTACAAAGCTTATTATGGACAAGCATGTCGCAGTGGTTCCGGGAACAGCCTTTGGAGAATGCGGCGAGGGTTTTGTAAGAGTTTCTTATTCTTATTCATTAAACCATCTTAAAACCGCTTTACAGCGTATCAGGGACTTTATAGAGGAGCAGAAAAATGGAAATTAAGGTTCTTGCACCTGCAAAAATCAATCTTACGCTTGATGTCACTGGCAAACGACCTGACGGCTATCACAATATTTTGTCGATAATGCAAAGTGTTGATTTATATGACACAATTACCGTTACCGATAATGACAGCGGTCAGATTACCGTTTCATGTAATTATGAGGGCGTCCCTTGTGATGAAAAAAATATTTGTTACAAAGCGGCGGAAAGATTTTTTATTGCTACCCGTAACGAAGGACAGGGCGTACATATAGATATTGATAAAGTTATTCCTACTCAAGCGGGACTTGCAGGTGGAAGTACAGACGGTGCGGCTGTTCTTATGGGACTTAATAAGATGTTTGACGCATTTTTAAAGCCCGATGAATTGCATGAAATTGCTGAAAAAATAGGAGCGGATGTTCCGTTCTGCCTTGTGGGCGGCACAAAGTATGCTACGGGAATCGGTACAAAACTTCAAAAAATGCCTAATTTTTTGGCATCGCATATTGTTATCTGCAAACCTGATAATGTAAGTGTTTCCACGGCCGAGGCATATAAAAAAGTGGATGCGTTAAATCCGCACCCACCTTATACAGATGAAATGATAAAGTCACTTTTCAGCCGTGATATGTTCAGAATTACATCTACTTTATTCAATGATTTTGAGCTTGCATTAAAGCTTGAAGAAGTGAACGATATTAAAAGAATTATGTACAAGCGCAAAGCACTTGGAGCAAGTATGTCGGGTTCGGGTTCGGCTGTTTTTGCAGTCTATAATTCCGAACGCAAGGCTAAAAAGTGCGTTGACGCATTAAAAGAAAAATATGATAAAGTTTTCCTTTGCCATCCGACAAAGGAAGGCTGCAAAATAGTCTGATTATTATCAGGCTATTTTATTTTGTCTTAATTTTTGTTGTTTTTTATCAAAAGTCGGGGTAAATTATGGTTTAGCGGAGTGTCGGTCGGGGGATTGAAATTTAGCTAACGCTAAATTATCCTCCCAAAAACAAAAAAGTTTACTCAATTTTTTCAAAAATTGCGGGTTTGGGCAGCGCCCATAAAA
>ENA-ORHS01000111-ORHS01000111.1-human-gut-metagenome-genome-assembly--contig:-NODE-111-length-14602-cov-13.9273_pt1 | contig 14602 bp, 10 predicted proteins | sample MGYA00243080_ERZ508729 | MGnify/ENA primary metagenome ERZ508729 (study PRJEB26277, sample SAMN04329843) | human gut metagenome | biome: human-associated habitat | host: Homo sapiens | place: USA... | reverse complement strand
CAGCAGCTCCTTTTCAAGCATCGGTTTTAAGGGGGACATTACATCGGTCAAAAAATAACCGCATAGCATGGTGAAAGCCACCAACGCCAACACACTCCACCGAAGAACCTTGGAGTCATTGAGCTTTTTTTGAATTTGTTCTTTCATTCTTTTATAAGATTTTTGATTAATAGTTTTTCATGTTCGGGTAACAAAGTTACTACAAAAAAGTGAAATGCGGAAAGATATAGTGATAGAATTGAGTTACAAGGGTTTTGGTTGAAGTGGCGATAATCCGTGAAGCCATTACAATCCCTGCCGAAGCCAAATCCTGACGCCGCTACGTTACTTGTTCGTAACCATGCCCGAAAATGCGACAAACGGGTACGAATAGCGAAACAAGGCTCTAAGGAATAGTGAGTTATCCATAACTCATGCGAAAAATCAGGTTACGGAAAAAGATTGCGCCGTTCCTCCCCGTTTTGCGTACCAACACCGGACTCTTCACCAACTAATTTTGAAACCCAAAAATTAAGGACAATGAAGAGTACATTTTCAGTAATCTACTACCTCAAGCGTCAGGTAGTGAAAAAGGACGGGACAGTTCCCGTCATGGGACGCATCACGGTGGACGGCAGCCAGACACAGTTCAGCTGCAAACTGACTGTCGATCCGAAACTGTGGGACACCAAAGGTGGACGTGTCACGGGCAGAAGCACGGCGGCACTCGAAACGAACCGTATGCTTGACAAGATGCGGGTACGCATCAACAGGCATTATCAGGAAATCATGGAGCGTGACAACTTCGTCACGGCGGAGAAGGTGAAGAACGCCTTTCTCGGACTGGAACACCGCTACCACACGCTGATGCAGGTGTTCCGCCAGCACAACGAGGACTACGAGAAGCAGGTGGAGGCAGGCATGAAAGCCAAAGGCACGCTGCTGAAGTACCGCACCGTTTACAAGCACATGCAAGAGTTCCTCGACATCCGCTACCATGTGAAGGACATCGCCCTAAAAGAGCTTACCCCGGCTTTCATCTCCGACTTCGAGATGTTCCTGCGCACGGACAAGCACTGCTGCACCAATACCGTGTGGCTGTACGTCTGCCCGTTACGGACGATGGTATTCATCGCCATCAACAACGAGTGGCTGACGCGCGACCCGTTCCGCGAGTATGAAATCAAGAAGGAGGAAACAACACGCAGTTTCCTGACCAAAGATGAGATCCGCCTGCTGATGGAGGGGAAACTGAAAAACGCCAAACAGGAATTGTACCGCGACCTCTACCTGTTCTGCGCCTTCACGGGGCTGTCGTTCGCGGATATGCGCAACCTTACGGAAGAGAATATCCGCACCTACTTCGACGAACACGAGTGGATAAACATCAACCGCCAGAAAACGGGCGTGGTGTCCAACATCCGCCTGCTCGACATCGCCAACCGCATAATCGGCAAATACCGGGGACTGTGCGGGGACGGCAGGATATTTCCCGTTCCGCATTATAACACGTGCCTTGCCGGTATCCGTGCCGTCGCCAAGCGTTGCGGCATCACCAAGCATATCACGTGGCATCAGAGCCGCCACACGGCAGCCACGACGATATTCCTCTCCAACGGTGTTCCCATCGAAACGGTCAGCTCCATGCTCGGACACAAGAGCATAAAGACGACGCAGATTTACGCAAAGATAACCAAAGAGAAGCTCAATCAGGACATGGAGAACCTTGCCGCAAGATTGAACGGCGTCGAGGAATTTGCAGGTTGCACCATCTAAAAAGAAAAGCCATGAAACGTGACACAATCATCATCGAGGACAAGGCAGTCAGCGTAACCGGTAACGACGTGTGGATGACCGCCACCGAAATAGCCGGATTGTTCCATACGACCGTCCCGGCAGTGAACGCCGCCATCAGAGCCGTCCGCAAGTCGGACGTGCTGAACGACTACGAGGTGTGCCGCTACATGCAGCTTGAAAACGGGCTGCACGCGGACGTGTACGCCCTTGAAATCATCATCCCGGTCGCTTTCAGGGTGAATACCTACAACACCCACCTGTTCCGCACATGGCTGGTGGGAAAGGCACTCTCACAAGAGAAACGGCAGACATACGTGATGTTCATACAGAACGGAAAAGCCGGGTATTGCTGATTGCACATACCCCATAAGACAAGTAAACGGGTAGCACCACAAAAGGTGTCACCCGTTTACTTTTTCATGAAACCGCCTCACTCCAGCGGCTTGCGGTAGTTCGCTTCCAGTACCCCGCGCAGCCCCGTTTCCGGGTAAAGCACCTTCCCTCCCAAAAGTATGAAGGGCAACACGCGGTTGTTGCGGTATTCCTGCAAGGTGCGCCGGCTCACACGGAGCAGTTCCGACACCTCGCCGTCCGTCAGGTAACGTTCCCCGTCCAGCGGAGGACGGTAGCTTTCCAGAAATGCGGACAGCCATTTCGAGCCTTTGCGCATATCCTGCACCACAGAGGCTATCGGCTCGTCTTCCATCGTAAAAACATCGTTGTTCTCGTTCATCATAACTTCGGATTCAGTGGGTGAATAAATCAAATCATCTGCCGTGCGGATAGAGCGTGCCGACAAGCGGTATCAGCCGCTTCACCTCCTCTGGCTTGTAATAGAACCTGCGGTTTATCTGCGAGTAGCCGATAAGCCGCCTGTCACGCAGCGTCTGCAACGTGCGCGGGCTTATTCTCAACTGCCCGCAGACCTCCTCGCCCGTGAGCCATCTTTCCATGCGCCCCGTGTCGCTTTTGCGCCTCAGGGCGGCGACCTTCTCCGAGAGTGCGCCGAATGCCGCCACCATCATCTCGAAAGTCTTTTTCTCGATAGATACTATTTCCATATTCATGTCATTTAGAGTTTGCCGCAAAGGTAACGAAACGGCATACAAGACGTATCGTTTTCCGCTGAAAGGCTGCCTGTTGCGCCGTTTGACCGGGTTACGGAGCCATCTTCCGCAAAAATCTTACGTGAGTCACGTAGTGAGTTGTTAAAGCCCCTTTTGTTTATTGCCGAATTTTGTCGCAGAAACAAAAAGAAAGGACTGAACATGAAAGTGATAACAATGGAAAGTTCCGCCTACAAGGAGATGATGGCGCAGATTGCGAACATCGCAGGGTACATCCGCGAGGCAAGGGACGAGAAGAAACGGAAGCGGGAAACCGAAGACAAGCTGCTTGACACGGCACAGGCGGCGAAGATGCTCAACGTGAGCAAGCGCACCATGCAGCGTATGCGCACCGACCACCGTATCGAGTATGTGGTGGTACGCGGAAGCTGCCGCTACCGCCTTTCCGAGATACTGCGGCTATTGGAGGACAACACAGTAAGGAACGAGGAAGGGACAATAGACACCCTGTTCCACAACCACACGCTGCGCACGGGCGGCAAACCAAAAGGAAGGAGGACATAGGTCATGGAACTGCTCACACGAAACAACTTCGAGGGCTGGATGCAGAAGCTGATGGAACGGCTCGACCGTCAGGACGAACTGCTGCTGGCGATGAAGGCTGAGGGGAAACAGCCCACTATCACGGAAAGCATCCGCCTTTTCGACAATCAGGATTTGTGCATGTTGCTCCAGATAAGCAAGCGCACACTGCAACGCTACCGCAGCGTCGGCGCATTGCCCTACAAGACACTGGGCAAGAAAACCTATTACAGCGAGGAGGACGTGCTGACATTCCTTTCCAACCATATCAAGGACTTCAAAAAGGAAGATATAGCCTTCTACAAGGCTCGTATCCATAATTTCTTTCATAAATAACCCATTAAAACATTTTTCAGATGGCAAAGAAAAAAGACGAAAAGGACGTGCTGGTAGTCCGTGACGAGAAGACAGGCGAGATCAGCGTGGTAGCCGGGCTGAACGCGGACGGCACACCCAAGCGCACCCCCGCAAAAGCGGAGAACGCGCAGAGTTTCCTGCAATTCGACCGACATGGCGACGTGCTGGACAACTTCTTCAAGAACTTCTTCCGGCAGTGCAAGGAACCCAGCCGCTTCGGTTTCTACCGCATTGCGGCAGACCAAGCTGAAAATCTCTTAGAGGTGATGAAGCAACTGCTGAAAGACCCCGAAGCGAACAAGGAGCTGCTCGCCCCTCACAAGGTGGACACCTCCGACTATGAGAAGAAGGTGCAGGAAGAGATGGCAGCACAACAGACAGAGAAACAAGAACCTCAAAAACAGGAGAACATGGAACAACGGAAAGAACAGCAACAGGACAAATCCGAACAGATGCAGGGCAAACGTGGCTACCAGCCCATCGACGAGAGTAAAATCAACTGGCAGGAGCTGGAGGACAGATGGGGCGTAAAGCGGGACAACCTTGAAAAGTCCGGCGACCTTACGAAGATGCTCAACTATGGCAAGTCCGACTTGGTAAAGGTCAAACCGACCTTCGGCGGCGAATCATTCGAGCTGGACGCCCGCCTCTCCTTCAAGAAGGACGGTGAGGGAAACATCAGCCTCGTGCCGCACTTCATCCGCAAGGAGCAGAAGCTGGATGAGTACAAGGAACACAAATTCTCCGACAATGACCGGAAGAACCTCCGCGAAACGGGCAATCTCGGTAGGGTCGTGGACATTGTGGACAGGGAAACGGGCGAGATCATCCCCTCCTACATCAGCATCGACCGCAAGACGAATGAAATCACGGACATTCCGGCAAGCAGGGTGCGCATCCCGGAGCGCATCGGCAAGACGGAAATCACCACGCAGGAGCGGGACATGCTCCGCGCCGGACTGCCCGTACGCGACAAGCTCATCGAGCGCAACGACGGCAGAAAGTTCGTCACCACCCTGCAAGTGAACGTGGAGCAGCGCGGCGTGGAGTTCGTGCCGGGAACCGGCAAGTCGCCCCGTACCGCACAGACACAGGAAACCAAAGGCGACACATCGAAAAGTCAGGCGCAGGGCGGGGAAAATGCCGCACAGACCAAGAAGGAGCAACGCCGCAACACGTGGACGAACGAGGACGGCAGCATCCGCCCCATCAGCAAATGGAGCGGCGTGAACTTCACCGACCAGCAGAAAGCCGACTATGTGGCGGGTAAAGCCGTGAAGCTGGAGAACGTGACCGACAAGCAGGGCTTCCATGCCACGATGTATATCAAGTTCAACCCGGAGAAGGGACGCCCGTACCGCTACGACACGAACCCTGACAATGCACAGCAGGTTGCTCCGTCCAACGAGAGCCGCACGCAGGTGGCGGTGAACAACGATGGCAAGACCAACGAGGCTACAAAGAATCTGAGAGAGCCGTTGCAGAAAGGTCAGACCAACCCGAAGGACGCCCGCCAGCAACAGCAGCAGGAGAAGCCGCAGAAGAAAACGGGCAAGGGCATGAAAATGTAATCCCGTGTCCGCCACTGAATCCAAAATAAAATCCAAAGTATCAACAAAAAAGAAGAAGACATGAAGACAATCATTGCAGAAAAGCCCTCCGTGGCACGTGAAATCGCCCGCATCGTGGGCGCGACAAAGAGAGAGGAAGGATATTTCGAGGGAGGCGGCTACGCCGTGACATGGGCATTCGGACACCTCGTTCAGCTTGCCATGCCCGACGGCTACGGCGTGCGCGGATTTGTCCGTGACAACCTCCCGATTATTCCCGACACATTCACGCTCGTCCCCCGTCAGGTCAGGACGGAGAAAGGTTACAAGCCCGACAGCGGCGTGGTGTCGCAGATAAAAGTCATCAAAAGACTGTTCGACACAAGCGAACATATCATCGTGGCGACCGATGCCGGACGCGAGGGAGAGCTTATCTTCCGCTACCTCTACCACTATACGGGTTGCACCACTCCTTTCGTGCGCCTGTGGATCAGCTCTCTCACCGACAAAGCTATCCGCGAGGGACTGCGGAAACTCGAAGACGGCAGCAAATACGACAACCTCTACCTCGCCGCCAAAGCGCGGAGCGAATCCGACTGGCTCGTGGGCATCAACGGCACACAGGCGTTATCCATCGCCGCCGGACACGGCACGTATTCCGTGGGGCGGGTGCAGACACCAACGTTGGCTATGGTATGTGAACGCTACTGGGAGAACCGCCGCTTTACGTCCGAAGCATTCTGGCAGCTCCATATCGCAACGGACGGTTGCGACGGCGAAGTCGTGAAATTCTCATCCTCCGAGAAATGGAAAGAGAAAGAACCGGCGATGGAACTATATAATAAGGTAAAGGCGGCAGGTTGCGCCACTGTCACGAAAGCCGAGCGCAAGGAGAAGACGGAGGAAACTCCCTTGCTCTACGACCTGACCACGCTCCAGAAAGAAGCCAACGCCAAGCACGGCTTCACGGCGGAACAGACGCTTGAAATCGCGCAGAAACTCTACGAAAAGAAGTTGATAACCTATCCGAGAACGGGAAGCCGCTACATCCCCGAAGACGTGTTTGCCGAAATTCCCAAACTGCTCGCTTTCATCGGCACACAGCCCGAATGGAAAGACAAGGTGCGGGCAAAAGCCGCCCCGACACGCCGCAGCGTGGACGACGGCAAGGTGACAGACCACCATGCCCTGCTCGTCACGGGTGAGAAACCGCTCTTCCTCTCCAAAGAGGACAATACCATCTATCAGATGATTGCCGGGCGCATGGTCGAGGCATTCTCTGAGAAATGCGTCAAGGATGTGACCACTGTCACGGCGGAATGTGCCGGAGTGGAGTTTACCGTAAAAGGCAGCGTCGTGAAGCAAACCGGATGGCGTGCCGTCTATGGCGAGGAAAAAGAGGAAATTACCATCCCCGGCTGGCAGGAAGGCGACACGCTGACACCGAAAGGCTCGTCCATTACCGAAGGAAAGACCAAACCCAAGCCGCTGCATACCGAAGCCACCCTGCTCTCGGCAATGGAAACGGCGGGCAAGGAAATTGAGGACGACGCACTGCGGCAGGCGATGAAGGACTGTGGCATCGGTACTCCCGCCACACGCGCCTCCATCATCGAAACGCTTTTCAAGCGCGGTTACATGGAACGCTGCAAGAAGTCGCTTGTTCCCACCGAAAAAGGACTTGCCCTCAATTCCGTCGTCAAGACGATGCGCATCGCCGACGTTGCCATGACGGGCGAATGGGAAAAGGAGCTGGCGCGTATCGAGCGCGGGGAACTGTCCGACGACACCTTCCGCAAGGAGATAGAGGCGTACACACGTGAGATAACCTCCGAACTGATCTCGTGCGACAAGCTCTTCGGCAGCCGTGACTCCGGCTGCGCGTGTCCCAAGTGTGGCACGGGCAGGATGCGGTTCTACGGCAAGGTGGTACGCTGCGACAACACGGAGTGCGGACTGCCCGTGTTCCGGCTGAAAGCGGGACGCACCCTGTCCGACGATGAAATCAAAGACCTGCTCACCGAAGGGCATACCAAGCTGCTCAAAGGGTTCAAGAGCAAACAGGGCAAGAGTTTCGATGCTGTTGTCGCCTTTGACGGGGAATATAACACGACTTTCGTGTTCCCGGAGGCTAAAAAGGGCAAGAAATTTTCAGGACGGAAGAAATAGTATTAACTTTGCCACTTGTTCAGAGTAATGAATTGTTCTTCGATACCGGATTACACTCATACTTTGGATTTAGTGGTGGCACTCGGAGGGATACCGAGTGCCTTTTTCTTCCTTTTTCCAACCGATTATCCCGTTAATTATCAATCCGCTAAATCCAAAGTAATGAACAACAAGAAGAAAAACGAGGGTCAGACCGACTTTTCCTATTACGGTCTGTACCTGCTGGACTATCTCCGCACGAACAAGTTTGAACAGGCTGACGACACCGCTTTCATACGGGAACGGGCCGACCGTGCCGCCGAAACGTATGAGAGGGCACGGCTTGAAGGCTATCCCGCCGATGGTGCGCAGGAACTGGCGATGGACACGCTGCTGCGCGGGCTGCATTATTCCCGTTACGCCATCCTCCGCGAAGTCGTGGAAAACGAGTTTGCCGATGAAGTGCCGGAAGAGAAGCGTGAAGCCTTTGTCCTGAAACTGCTGCCGCTTGTCGGCAACGTGTTCTCCGTCTATGACCTCTCGGATGACAATTTCGCCCTGTCTTCCGATTACGACCTGCTCTACACGGAGCTGACGGGAGCAACCGTCCTTTACTTAGACGAATATGGCGTTTAACCGCAAACAGAAACTGCGGGACAACATCGAGGCGATACGGACGGCATTCATCCTTGACAGGGAAAATAGGACAGCGACAACCGAAGAGCGTGCCATACTTCAAAGGTACTGCGGTTTCGGCGGTCTGAAATGTATCCTCAACCCTGCAAAGGAACTGACGGATGCCGTCCGGTGGGCGAAATCCGACCTCGAACTGTTCGCCCCGACGGTGGAGCTGCACAGGCTTATCCGTGAGAACAGCAAGGACGAAACAGAGTACAAGCGGTTTGTGGATTCGCTGAAAGCGTCCGTGCTGACCGCTTTCTACACCCCCAAAGAGATAACCGACACCATCGCGGACGTGCTGGCAGATTACAGCGTCCGCCCCGCCCGTATGCTCGAACCGTCGGCAGGTGTCGGCGTGTTCGTGGATTCCATGCTGCGGCACAGCCCCAATGCGGATGTGATGGCTTTCGAGAAGGATCTGCTCACGGGTACAATCTTGAGGCATCTCTATCCCGACCAGAAAATGCGCACCTGCGGTTTTGAGAAAATCGAAAGACCGTTCAACAATTATTTCGACTTGGCGGTGTCCAACATTCCGTTCGGTGACATTGCCGTGTTCGACGCGGAGTTTCAGCGGAGCGACTCTTTCGGCAGACGCTCCGCCCAGAAAACCATCCACAACTATTTCTTTCTCAAAGGACTGGATGCCGTGCGTGACGGCGGTATCGTGGCGTTCATCACCTCGCAAGGGGTATTGAATAGCACCAAGACCTCCGTGCGTAACGAGCTGTTCAGTCAGGCCAATCTGGTATCCGCGATACGCCTGCCCAACAACCTGTTCACGGACAACGCGGGCACGGAGGTGGGCAGTGACCTGATTGTCCTGCAAAAGAACCTCAGCAAGAAGGAAATGTCGCAGGACGAGCGGCTGATGACCGTGATACAGACGGACACGAAAACCGCCCTGACCGACAACGCCTATTTCATCCACCACCCGGAACGCATCGTGCATACGATGGCGAAACTTGACACAGACCCCTACGGGAAGCCCGCTATGGTTTATCTGCACGAGGGCAAGGCAGCAGGCATCGCCGGGGATTTGCGCCGTATGCTCGACGAGGATTTCCATTACAGGCTTGCCATGCGCTTGTATTCGGGTTCAATCCGGCAGGCAGGAACGGAAGAAAAAGTTGCCGTTCAAAATAAAGTAGAGCGTCCTGCCATAAAATTGGAAACAGTATCCTCGGCGCAGACGGTGGAAACTCCGACAGAAAAGCCGCAACCCGCAGATGAAAAGCCGGAGATAGAACCGCGCCCGCAATATTCCGCAGGCGTGCAGCTCACCCTGCTTGACCTCTGGGGGATGACGGAAGAGGTCAGCCAACCGAAAACCTCCAAAAAGAAAAAGACGGTGAAAAAGGCAGTTACGGCAAAGTCCACTCCGCCCAAACCGAAAGTCACGGTTACACCGACAGCTCCAACTGCAAAACCCGCAATGGAGAATAAGGAGGTGAAAGCGGAGAACACCGCCAAGCCTGCCGACCCGGACGACATCTATGCCACACTGGACTGGGATACCAATCCTCCCATCAACGGTTTCTATGAAATGATGATGGGTTTGACGCCGGAGCGTAGGAAAGAACTTCGGGAACTGGCAAGGCAGCATAACGAGAAACAAGTGGCGGAAAAGACGGAAGTGAAAGCCGTGCCGGAAACTTCCCGTGAGCAGCCACGACAGGAGGAAACACAGCCGGAGGCAGTCGCCGCACCTGCCGTTACAGATACCCCATCGGAAGCGGTGGGGACTTTCCTTTTCCCCGACATCGAAGCGGAAAAGCCGAAGGAGGAAGTCGTGGACCTTTCTCCGCGTGCCTACCACCGCACGCCGGAGATGCACCTGCGCGAAGGGTCGCTGGTGGCTGACCGGGGGCGTCATAACATCGGCTACCTGAAAGACATCACGCCATACGGGGCGACATTCCAGCCGCTCGACCTGAAAGGATACCAGAAGGAAAAGGCGTTGTTGTATGTGTCGCTGCGTGACGCCTACGAGCGTCTGTACCGTTATGAATCGCTCCGGCGCGAGGCAAATGTTCCGTGGCGAGAGCATCTGAATACCTGTTACGATGAGTTTGTCATGCGCTACGGCAACCTCAACGCCAAGCAGAACGTGAAGTTAGTGATGATGGATGCGGGCGGGCGCGACATCCTTTCGCTGGAACGGATGGAAAACGGAAAGTTCGTCAAGGCGGACATCTTCGAGCATCCTGTTTCCTTCGCGGTGGAGAGCCATGCCAACGTAGGCTCTCCCGAAGAAGCCCTGTCTGCGTCGCTCAACAAATATGGTACGGTCAATCTCGACTATATGCGGGAGATAACCGACAGCACGGCGGAGGATTTGCTCACTGCCCTGCAAGGGCGCATCTACTACAATCCGCTCGTGACCGGTTACGAAATCAAAGACCGTTTCATCGCCGGAAATGTCATAGAGAAAGCGGAACGCATAGAGGCATGGATGGGTGACAATCCCGAAAATGAGCGTATGCCGGAGGTGAAGCAGGCGTTGGAGGCTCTGAAAGATGCCGAGCCGCAGCGCATCGCCTTCGAGGATCTGGACTTCAATTTCGGGGAACGCTGGATTCCGACGGGTGTCTATGCCGCCTACATGAGCCGGCTGTTCGACACGGAGGTGAAAATCGCCTATTCCGCAAGCATGGACGAGTTTTCGGTGGTGTGCGGCTACCGCACCATGAAAATCACGGACGAGTTTCTGGTGAAGGGGTATTACCGGAACTATGACGGTATGCACCTCCTAAAACACGCCCTGCACAACACCTGCCCTGACATGATGAAGTCCATCGGCAAGGACGAGCATGGCAACGACATCAAGATGCGCGACAGCGAGGGAATACAACTCGCCAACGCCAAGATTGACGAGATACGAAACGGCTTCTCCGAATGGCTCGAAGAGCAGTCGCCGCAGTTCAAGGAGCGGCTTGTGACGATGTATAACCGCAAGTTCAACTGTTTCGTGCGCCCGCGCTACGACGGCTCCCATCAGACCTTTCCCGACCTCAACCTGAAAGGGCTGGCAAGCCGGGGTATCAAGAGCGTCTATCCCTCACAGATGGATTGCGTCTGGATGTTGAAACAGAACGGCGGCGGAATTTGCGACCACGAGGTGGGAACCGGTAAGACGCTGATAATGTGCATCGCCGCGCATGAGATGAAGCGTCTGAATTTGGCACACAAGCCGATGATTATCGGGCTGAAAGCCAACGTTGCGGAGATTGCAGCCACCTATCAGGCGGCATATCCCAACGCACGTATTCTGTACGCTTCGGAGAAGGACTTTTCGACCGCCAACCGTGTGCGCTTCTTCAATAATATAAAGAACAACGACTACGATTGCGTCATCATGTCGCACGACCAGTTCGGCAAGATACCGCAGTCGCCGGAATTGCAGCAGCGCATCCTGCAAGCAGAGCTTGACACGGTGGAGGAAAACCTCGAAGTGCTACGGCAGCAGGGAAAGAACGTGTCGCGGGCGATGCTGAAAGGATTGGAGAAGCGCAAGCACAACCTTGAAGCGAAGCTGGAGAAGGTGGAACACGCCATAAAGTCACGCACGGACGACGTGGTGGATTTCAAGCAGATGGGCATCGACCACATCTTCATAGATGAGAGCCACCAGTTCAAGAATCTGACTTTCAACACGCGCCACGACCGTGTGGCGGGATTGGGAAACAGCGAGGGAAGCCAGAAGGCACTTAACATGCTCTTTGCCATACGCACCATACAGGAGCGCACAGGAAAAGACTTGGGTGCGACCTTCCTCTCCGGCACGACTATCAGCAACTCACTGACTGAATTGTACCTGCTGTTCAAGTACCTGCGCCCGAAGGAGCTGGAACGGCAGGACATAAGGTGTTTCGACGCTTGGGCGGCGATATTTGCCAAGAAGACGACGGATTTTGAATTTAACGTGACGAACAATGTGGTCCAGAAGGAGCGTTTCCGCTACTTCATCAAAGTGCCGGAGCTTGCCGCCTTCTATAATGAAATCACGGACTACCGCACGGCGGAGGATGTGGGCGTTGACCGTCCTGCCAAGAACGAGATACTGCACCATATACCGCCCACGCCGGAACAGGAGGACTTCATACAGAAACTGATGCAGTTCGCCAAGACGGGCGATGCCACCTTGTTGGGCAGGCTGCCGCTTTCGGAAACGGAAGAAAAGGCGAAGATGCTCATCGCCACGGACTATGCCCGGAAAATGGCACTCGACATGCGCATGATAGACCCGAATTACGAAGATCATCCCGACAACAAAGCGAGTCACTGTGCCAAGATGATCGCGGAGTATTATCAAAAATACGACGCCCAGAAAGGCACGCAGTTCGTTTTCTCTGATTTGGGGACATACCAGCCGGGCGACGGGTGGAACGTCTATTCGGAAATCAAGCGCAAACTGACGGAGGACTACGGTATACCGCCAAGCGAGGTGCGCTTCATTCAGGAGTGCAAGACCGACAAGGCGCGGAAGGCGGTGATAGACGCCATGAACGCCGGGACGGTGCGTGTGCTGTTCGGCTCTACCTCTATGCTCGGAACGGGTGTGAACGCCCAGAAACGGTGTGTGGCTATCCATCATCTCGATACGCCGTGGCGACCGTCCGACTTGCAACAGCGTGACGGACGCGGAGTTAGGGCAGGTAATGAGATTGCCAAACATTTCGCCGGGAACAACGTGGATGTAATCATCTACGCGGTGGAGAAGTCACTGGACAGCTACAAGTTCAACCTCCTGCACTGCAAGCAGACTTTCATAAGCCAGCTCAAAAGCGGTGCGATGGGTGCGCGTACCATCGACGAGGGGGCAATGGACGAAAAATCGGGCATGAATTTCTCGGAATACATGGCGTTGCTCTCCGGCAATACCGACCTGTTGGACAAGGCGAAACTGGAAAAGCGGATCGCATCGCTCGAAGGGGAACGCAAGTCGTTCAACAAGGGCAAGCGTGATTCGGAGTTCAAGCTGGAGTCAAAGACCGGCGAGTTGCGCAACAACACGGCTTTCATAGATGCCATGACGGAGGACTGGAACCGCTTCCTTTCGGTGGCGCAGACTGACAAGGAGGGCAACCGTCTTAATATGATAAAGGTGGACGGCGTGGATTCCGCCGATGAGAAGGTCATCGGAAAGCGTTTGCAGGAGATAGCCAAGAATGCCACGACCGGAGGGTTGTACACGCAGGTCGGTGAACTTTACGGTTTTCCGATAAAGGTGGTGAGCGAAAGGATACTCAAAGAGGGATTGGAGTTCACCGACAACCGCTTCGTGGTCGAGGGGAACTACAAGTACACCTACAACAACGGGCATCTGGCGATGGCTGACCCGTTGGCCGCCGCCCGCAACTTCCTCAACGCGATGGAGAGGATACCCTCCATCATCGACCAGTACAAGGCGAAGAACGAGGTGCTGGAGATGGAGATACCGCAGTTACAGGAGATAGCGGGTAAGGTGTGGAAGAAGGAGGACGAGCTGAAGCAGTTGAAGTCCGAACTTGCCGCCCTTGACCGAAAAATTCAGCTGGAGCTTGCGCCACCCACGCCCGAAGTCGCAGAAAAGGAGAATGAAGGGCAACAGCTCAAGCCGGAAGCGGAAGATGTGAGGAACAGGCAGGCGCAATATCCCGAAAATGCACCGCCGCAGATACGCAGTCCGGCGGATAGTATCGTTGCCAACCATGTCATAATCGGGCGTCCGGGACTGTATGCCAAGGAGGAAACCCGGTCCAAAGGATTGAAAATATAACCTAAGGAATTTTATCTGAAGTATTAATAAGGGCTATCCCAAAAGGTCTAAAAGTAAATTTTATCCTTTCTGCAAGTATCTATAGGATGGCAACTGCATTTTTTTCTTTTTGGGCAGCCCTTATTAAAATTTATTCTTATTTTAGGTTATATACATTCATGTCCATTTATGTAAAAAATTCCTGCTGACCTTGTTTATGTCTTGTCAGTCACCATTTGCAAAACCATATTTGACCCTCAAAGAGGCTGAATTTGATAAGTAACTTGCTACATACTCATAATAAGGAGCTAAATAGAACACGAATGGGAAATACACAAATGCTAAACTAAAGAAGATATTGGCCAAAATAAACGCTATACCGAGAGAGAAACTTGATTTTTCAACTTCCTAAAACGGTGTTGTTCAAACATTTCTACTTATTTGTACTTGCCAGTTGAACCTACGCTTCCCTAATAAAATGTCTATGGTAAAAAGTTAAAAAATCCTCCCACTTTTGTTAGATATATTTTTTTGTGTAATTTTGTAATCGTTATGCGGCAGTAATAATATACATATTAATACGAGTTAGTAATCCTGTAGTTCTCATATGCTACGAGGAGGTATTAAAAGGTGCGTTTCGACAATGCATCTACTGTAGTATATTATTGCTTAATCCAAATGAATATTATAAATTTAGGAAT
>ENA-ORHS01000109-ORHS01000109.1-human-gut-metagenome-genome-assembly--contig:-NODE-109-length-14700-cov-4.54292_pt1 | contig 14700 bp, 8 predicted proteins | sample MGYA00243080_ERZ508729 | MGnify/ENA primary metagenome ERZ508729 (study PRJEB26277, sample SAMN04329843) | human gut metagenome | biome: human-associated habitat | host: Homo sapiens | place: USA... | reverse complement strand
TAGTCTGGAAAATCTGATTGCCCAACTGAATACTGACCGTGAAACAGTATCCCGCTTGCTACTGCACAGTTAAGGAATAAGTAATTTGAGTTCTGTCCTTTTTTTAAGTTCAGAACTCAAACTTAAATTATTTTCCATTTTCTCGGTTTCGGTAATCCTTAGGTGAGTATCCATATTGTTTAAGGAACTCACGATAAAAATACGATTTATTAGAGAATCCACAGCGAAACATGATTTCACTCACAGTTAATTGAGTTGTCCGTAATAATTTAGCTGCATGTTCTAACCGAATACTTCGTATAAATTCTCCAGGAGTTTTATCTAGAATTTCCTTAAACTTACGATACAAAGAAGCCTTGCTCATTCCCAATCTTTCAGCCACCCAAACTGGATTCAATTCTTCTTCATCTATATGCTCTGCAACTAGACCTGAAACATCTTCCAAAAACTTCTCATCATCAGGATGTAATTCTCGTCCATCTTTTATTTTAACAGCAGAAAGACTTGAATTAAAATAATCCTTCAGAGCTTGCTGGCGAGATAGCAAATTCTCTACAGTAGAAATCACTTGTAAAGGGTGAAAAGGTTTAGTCAAGTAAACATCTGCTCCATAATTGCAAGCTTTCACTAGATCTTCAACAGTAGCTTTCCCCGACACGACAACTATAGGTATATAACTTGTATGAGGATCAGCCTTTAGAGTACGAATAAACGTCAATCCATCCATCGGCTCCATAATCATATCTGTTAAAATAATATCAGGATGATTCTGTCTTACTTTCATCAGGGCTTCCTTTCCGTTAGAAGCTTCCTCAAGTATATAGTCCTTTAATATATCGTACAACAAATGACGTAAGTATTCATCATCTTCAACAATTAGCACAGTTGGTGTCTGAGTATAAGACACTTCATTATCCTCCTCTAGATGAGGAGAATGAACCTCCACCGTCTTACAGGTCAAAATAGATGCCTTATCCGCCCCAAGAGGGGGAATAAATACCTCAAATTCCACATACTTACCTAAAACACTATTAACCTTTATTGTTCCTTCCAATATTTCTACTAACTGTTTGGTTAGATTTAACCCAATGCCATTACTTACAGAATTCTCTAGATATGGAGCATCAAAGATCTTATAACGATCAAATATAGCAGCCATCTGTTTATCAGTCAGACCTTTTCCCGAATTCCGAATAGTAAAATTTAAAGAAGAATCTTCCTTCTGTACTGCATAAATTTGTATAACTCCCAAGCGTGGAGTATACTTAAAGGCATTAGAAAGTAGGTTAAATAAAATATTCTCCTTTGAATTACGATCAGAATACAAACTCAAAGAGCAAAGATATTCAACATGGATAGTTATCTTGTTTTCCCTTAGAATATCGACATAATTACTTATAACAGAATCTATCAATTCTTTAATATCAATCTGCTCTGGACAAATATCAAGGTTTCTAGCGCCAGCCTTACGAAAATCCATCAATTCCCGAATAAGCCGCTGCATTCTTTCCGCATTATCCTTAATAATGTTCAAATATTTCCTTGAGTCATCAGACAAGTCCTTTTTTTCTAATAAATATTGTACAGGTGTATAGATCAATGTTAGCGGCGTAAAGAACTCATGGGCTACATTAGTAAAGAAATTCAATTTCGATTCATATATTTTCTGCTCATGTGCTGTTTCTACACGAGCTATCAAAATTTGCTTACTCAAACGAATACGTCCCACTATAATCCGCTTGGTTATATAAATAGTTATAATACATATTACAGCATAAACAAGCAAAGCAGGAGTTTTAAGCCACCAAGGATAACCTACTTTGACAGTCAACTGATAAACATTGGTTCCCCATACCTTATCACCATTTGTAGTTTTCACTTCCAAATGATATACTCCTGGCTGAAGTTGACCAAAACTAAGATTCGGATTATTCCCCATATAAAACCAATTGTGAGAACGGTCACAAAAGCGATAGGCATATTCACAATTCCCATTTTTTATAAAATCTTTTGTTAGAAAGGTTAACGTAAAAGCCTTCTCTTCGTAATCCAATCGTAAAATACCATCCTTGATACGAGAATTTACATCCTGTGGCGTATTGAAAATCTTTATACTCTCCAAAACCAACAAAGGATTAAAGTCACGCAAATGAATATTATCCGGAGTAAAATAACTAAATCCATTTACTCCTCCAAAATACAACTGATTATTGCCGTCACTAAAATAAGCACCATCTGCAAACTCATCATTATGTAATCCGTCATTAAAAGTATAGTCTTCTATCTTATTTGTATTAACCTCTAAATGAATCAGCCCCTGAGTGGTACCTGCCCAAATATTTCCTTGTTTATCCTTCAAAATACCATGAACAGTTTTGTTTACCAATTGTTCAGCATATTGTGTAACAAATGGATTATTACCAACACTCAGTTTATTTAATCCATAACTTGTTCCAATCCATATTTCATTCCGATCTTGTGACAAACATAGTACATCATTATTTGTCAAATGAATATTGGAATAAAGTTCTTCCAAGGGTTGTATTTTATCTTCAATAATATCCACCCGATTGAGTCCACCACCTCGTGTACCGAACCAAACATAGCGTCCAGAGGTATCGGCCGCTATAGCATAAACAATATCATTATTCAACGGATTATTCGTATTAGATGATATATATTGTTTAAGCCCCAGTACTTTATATCCTCCATTTTCTTTCCGGATATTTATCCGTATCAATCCATATCCTGATGTTCCTACCCATAACAATGAATCATTATTTGTAAAGTATAAGCTATAAACAGAACGGAAATAAGGATATTTAGCCGGAATATCCAACATTTTCACTTCCTTCTTTCCTATTTGGAGAACCCCTATCCCTTTACCTTCCGTCCCAATAAAAATATCACCATATTGATTTTTCTTTAATGCATAAACAGACATGGAAGGTAAACCATTACTCTCGTCAAGGAAATTTAGCAGTAATTTTTTCTGTACATCAAACAATTTTATTCCACTTCCTTTAGTACCTACTATAATATTCCCTTTGCCATCTTCACAAAAACAGCGTACGGGATTTTCTGTCACAACCCTATGAAACAAAGACTGATAAGGTAACAACTGCATAATACCTTGTCCATCGGTTCCTATCCACCAAATATCTTGACTACCAAGATATAAAGTAACAACAGAAGTCTGTTCTGTAACTTCTTTTAGTGTAGAACAATTCATAGTAGACAAATCATAGATTTTACATCCTCCTTCGATAAATCCGACAACCAATGACTTGCCTGTAATAACAACATCCGAAATTTTTTTATTTGTATCGATATCAATAGAATAAAGCTGATGTAAACGGGAATCAAATACAACAATTTTACTTTTACTCGCTGTAATTAAATATTTATCAGAAAGAATTATTTTTTGTATTCGCTCTTTTTGGTGCAACTCCAACCAATCCAATTTTCCTGAAATAAGTTCATTTGAATTGCGTAAATATCTGGCATATCCTTCTGTAGATAGAAAGACTACATGTCCTTCCTTATCAATTTAAAAATCTATATAACTTTTATCAAGATCAACTTTCAATAAACAAAACTGATCCTTAGTATCATCATAAATAAATATGCCATACCCTTTCACCCAACAAAAAAGCTTTCCCTCTGGAGATTGAGCAAGAACATAAGAATTTTCTTGCCGAGGTATTTTATTACCTAAATAATAACGTGTAAACTTTTTAGATTCTCTATCAAATTTATTTACGCCATTATCCGTAGCAATCCACAAAAAATTTCTATGCTCTATTATTTGTCGAATAATATTATTACTTATAGACGTTGAATCATTTTTACTATATCTGAATGAAAGTATACTCCTGCCATTATATGCATTTAGTCCGTCCCAGGTCCCAACCCAAATAACATTTTCAGAATCTTCTAATATACAGTTTACAGAATTATTAGTTAAACCATTTATATTAGAAATAAATTCTTTCACATAAATTCCATATATATTTGCTGGCACCCCGATAACCAAACAAAATACAAAATATTTGATAAATATAACAACCTTTCTCATGAAGATAAATCAAACAACAATAACTTATAAAACAAAGATAAGGATTTCTTAGTTCCATTTTTCAATGATTTGTAGCAAAATAATAAAGAATATTCTGGACGAAATAAAAGTTTTAATCTCTTCATCGCCCAGAATGATTAGATTCAACTATACACTCTTAAATAAATATTACCTTCCTGCTGATAATACAGACTTAGCATAACCCGGATCTTGTACAGGCAAACGCATTCCAGCAACCTCTAATGCACGAAGAACAAACACATTCCAGGAAAACACACGAGTACTAGGCCACCAGCAGCCCGGTATTGTAACATCAAATGGCAAAAATTCGTGACTAAACGGTTCGTCTGGATGAAGATTGATTTCTACCGCTAAACGTTTTTTTATTCTCATTTCAGCGTCTTTCCATCCATGTTTCAATCCAGCAACATAGCCACAAATCTCTTCACGTAACCAACTTCCTGCATTATAATAGACCCCATTATCCCAAAACATATTGGGAGAAAAGGGCTTATTTTCTTGAGTAAAATAAATATCTCCAACATGAGATATTATTGGAGAATATCCATTTCTATACGGTATTCTATTTAAGGTATTAATAACCATTTCCGAAGTCAATATTGGTCTATTGAATAGCCACCATGAAACAAATTCTGGAAGTAAAGAATTAAATGTTATTGAATAAGGATATTTTCTATTATCAACCAAATATCCTCGCTTATTATCGTAAAAATTTCTATATTCTTGATTTGTTTTTTCTATATAATCCTGAGTAACAGGCATTCCTAATTCCTTGGCAACCTGCATTGTTACGGCAAACATCCCTTGATTAACGGCTAAATCGGTCGTCTTATCAGGATAATCTACAACATCATTTTGTCCTAAGACAAATTCAGCAGCACAAATGCCATCACCATCGGGATCATATTCGTTCATACAAAATTCAAATGCCTTTTTTATTTTATCCATTGGTATAGGAGTTCCATAAAGCTTGTGATTAACCCAAGCATACCATAGAAACTCTAAAGTTGCTTCATTACCTTTTACTTCTCGACTACCCATAGAAGGAGTAATAATTGTTCCTATAGCTCCACGTTCATCTTGTGTAGAAGCCCAAGCATTAAAAATTTCTTCTGATGCCTCTTTATCATATACTCCCATAAGACTCCAGAAAGAATCACGGTTATACATATCAGGAGCATAATTAATACTTGGAACATTCAATGGAGCAAAGTTATAACGACTTGTTATCCACATCAGCATTTGATAACAAGCATATACACATTTTTCTTCAGTAGTTCCTACAAAATTCAGTCCTTCGGCTAAATATATCTGAGAAGCCAAACGTAAATCATGTAAAGTTGCCTGTGACGAATTTACAAAAATAAATACTTTTTTCACCGATTTTTTACCCTGCTCCAAACGATGATAAGCATAGTTATGAGCATCTGAACGTATAACTTCTAAATCCTTTATTAACAATGAAGAACTACTATCATTCAAGCCAGAGGCAGCTATCAGAAGATAAATTGGTTTATCTTCTGTATTAGCAATAAAAACGGTTTCTTCTTGCTCAACCCACTCAGACTGAAGAGATGGAATATCTGATTGGTAATGCAATCCTATTATATCTTTATTTTCAATTCCTTCTCCCTTAAATAGTCTGAGTGTTATAGGAGTGTTCGAACGTTGCTTAAAACGAATAGTTTAAAATCTATCTGTCAAAATATAAGGTATACGAACTCCAGAAACCTCCTTACCTCTTTTTTCTATTTTATAAATATTACCATGTTTTTTTACATAGCCATTGTGATATGTTTTCCATGTTGTCACGTTTGGAATCGGATATAAACATGTGTCAACAGGATGATTAAAATCTGAAACTTCTCCAAAAGTATATTTTACAAAATTATTCTGTCTTAAACGTTCGTCTTTATTGGAAATACGAATAAGATTTGCATCACAAATCTCCCTTATTGCTCTAAAACCAATTTCTCCTTGTTTAGAAGGACGACGGCGAATATTACGAGTCCATAAATTTCGATTACCAGCATCTGTCAACAGCCCAATAGCTAAAGTATCATTCAATATATATCCTGCAGCTGGATAAGTTTCATGAACAGTTCCACCCATGTTCATATTATCATCAAAACTCCAATATGAACTCGGACTACATTCTGGAACGATAGAAGTTCCCAATGAATAAAATAACAGTGAAAGATTATTTTGCTGTAATTCAATCTGTTTACTAACTACATTCTTATTCACTATTTCATAGATAACATTCACAGATAAATCTGTTTCCAATCTTTTTAAATAATCCTGCCCTGAAAGTATAATCTTCCCATTTTCTTTTTTTACTTGAGTAGCTTTCCATCCTTGCAACATTTCTCTCACAGCATAATCTTCATTATCAAAATAGGCCTCTAACTCACCGCTTCGGCTTTGGTCAGAAATCAACTGTTTCCCCCAATAGATATTAACATAGTATCCATCTTGGTCATTCCCTAGCACACGAAGTCCTATTTCATTCGCAAACATCTGTACATTAAAGAGAATCAAACAAAAAATGAAGCCAATAATTCGTTTATTCATAGTATTAATATTTATTATATTGAATAATAGTCTTAAAAAAACGAGGGCGCATCTATCTAGATACACCCTCATAGAACTCTATAGCCTACACCAGGTTAATATCCCGGATTCTGTGTCAAAATATTATTTGTTTTATCTCTTTCCCCTTGAGGTATCGGTAAAAGATAATCCCTTCCATCATCAAAATTGCGCCCTTTTGATGTATTATATTTCTCGGCATAAGCACGCATTACCTCTCCAAAACGTTTCTGACGTATCAAATCATCACGTCTCCAACCTTCCATAGCCAATTCACAACGACGTTCATGCCAAATAATTTCTCTCAATTGGGTCTTATCTGTTACATCTATATCCTTTAAAGTATTCTCTGTTACGACTGGAATATACGCTTGTTTCACTCTTCTCGGATCTTGTGCAGGAGTTTGTCTTGCTCTAGTTCTTACCTTATTCAAATAAATCAAAGCTTCACCCGATTTATTATTTTCATTTAAGGCTTCTGCATACAATAGTAAAACATCCGAATAACGAATCATACGAATATTATAACTAATCATCCAATTATCAAAACCAACTTTATCTTTAGTCGGTACAGTCATTTTATAATCATGGAAACCTGTTTCTGAATCAGAATTATTCTGAGGATTCTCATCACCTACATATTGATCGCCTGTTTGTGTAAACACATATGTAATACGAGGGTCATCAGGATCGAAAGCATCATACAAATCCTTTGTCGGAACATGAAATCCATATCCATCATACCCAATTGAAGTACGACTTGTAAAAAAATGAGGGACATTTGTACCTGTTCCAATATTTTTATCATATACTTTATTAGGAAGTTCAAAAATTGATTCTGAGCTGTTTTCATATTCAGGGAACCAGTTCCATCCATAATTATCTAACAATTCATAATCCTTATCAACTTCTACTATATCATGCAAAACAGTTTCTGCTGCTACAAAATCACCACGAAACATATATGTTTTAGCAAGCATCGTTTTTGCAAAACCTCTTGTTACACGATAGGCATCAGACTCTGCATATTCATTTTTTGCTGGCAAATCTGAAGCATCTTCCAAATCCTGTATAATCTGAGTATATACTTCCTCTGATGAAGAGCGAGGAATAGTTAAAACTTCTGACGGGAGTTTTGGCTCAGTAATAAGAGGCACATCACCAAAACTTGTTACAAGACAATAATAGCCAAACGCTCTCAGAGCCTTTGCTTCCAGTGCATAGCGGGCAAGCAATTCCTTATCTCCCTGTGCTTTAGGTGCATAATAGATTACATCATTGCAACGATTTACCAAACGATAAAGAATCTCCCAACGACGTCCAACTTCTCCATTAGTGGTATATACTGTAAAATCAGAAAGATCACGTACTTCCGAACGGTCACCATCACCATTTCCCCCTTTTAATGCATCATCAGTACTACAATCTCCAATAAAATAATGATTCAGCGCATATTCATTCCAAGTTGTACGCAATTGCAAATAGGCTCCTGTTAAAGCTTGTTCTATCTCTATATCATTCTGATAATAGCTTTCACTGGTAGTTTTTCCATAACTAGGTTCGTCTAAAGAGCAGCTATTTAAATATGCCCCGACAAACAAACATGACAATATAAATAGACTTTTTTTCATATAGATTTCCTTTTTTAGAACTGTAAATTAACTCCAAAAGTAAAAGAGCTGGCAGCTGGATAACGTGTATAATCTACTCCCATATCCAACGGATTATCTACTCCAATTTCAGGATCAAGTCCACTATATCCTGTTAATGTAAATACATTTTGTCCACTCAAATACAATCTACAACTAGAAAATAATTTCGTTTTCTGACAGATATAGGCAGGTAAAGTATAGCCAATCTGTAAATTCTGCAAACGTAAATACGAACCATCTTCCACATAAAAAGAAGAAGCACGGTAATTATTATTCGAATCAGCATTGGTTATTCGAGGATATTTAGCATCAATGTCCCCTTCCTGTCTCCATGCATCTGTATAAGCCTCAGCCAACGCATTTTGATTTCCGGCTGTTGCTAACGTTCCTTTTGATGTATTCCATATATCATTACCGATTGTTCCTTGGAAAGCCATACTTACATCATAGTTCTTATAATTAAATCCTAAATTAAAGCCATAAATTAAATCGGGGTTCGGATCACCAATAAAAGTACGGTCATCATCATCATTTAATTCTCCTTCACCACCCAATTTAGCAAACTTAAAGTCACCAGGTTTTGCATTCGGCTGAATCTTAGTTCCATTTTTATCAACATAATTATCTATCTCTTCTTGAGATTGGAAAATACCAATTTGTTTATATCCCCAAAAACGTCCAATCGGACCTCCTACATAAGTACGAGAATTACTACCACTCAAATATTCTGAAGTCAATGCTGTAACCGTTGTTTTATAAGTAGACATATTCAAACCGACATTATAATGGAAATCCTTACCTATCTGATTACGATAATTTAAAACCAATTCAAAACCTGTATTTTTCAGATCACCAGCATTGAAGAATGGACTATTAGCAAATCCTCCAAAGGAAGGAACAGGCATTTCCAACAACATATCACTCGTTTTCTTAACATAGAAATCCATACTAACATCCAAACTATTACGGAAGAAAGCTAAATCAACCCCCACATTAGTTTGCTGGCTGGTTTCCCATTTAATCTCAGAGTTTCCTGTATAAGTAGGAATATATCCTTGTGAATATGAATTACCGAAGTACCATTGCATTTCATTATTTGTTCCAATTAAAGTATACGGAGCATCACGATTAATGCGTTGATTTCCATTCTGTCCCCAACCTAAACGTAATTTAAAATTAGATATTACATTATCTATATTTAAATTCTTAAAGAACTGTTCATTGTTAATTCTCCATCCTAAAGAAACAGAAGGGAAATATCCCCATCGATTACCTTTAGCAAATCGTGAAGAGCCATCTGCACGAAAAATAATTGTAGCTATATAACGGTCTTCATACGAATAGTTGATACGTCCCAAATAGGAAAGCATTGCAGAAGTTTCTTTTCCTCCAGATGTCTGATCACCTACTGTTTGTGCATCCAGAACATGGTATATTTCATCATTTCCTAAAGCACCACGTTTAAACGCATTAATTCCTTCCGAAGTATTCTTTTCATAAGTCATCGCTACCATAGCATCCAAAGTACTTCTTCCAAAAGACGTATTATAATTCAAACGTTGTTCCACGGAATAATTAGAGACAACAGAACTATTATTTGTCAGTTGTGTTTCTGTTAAATACTTTCCAGAAGTTGTGGTCAGATTATCTTCAGAAAAAGTTGATTCATAAGCTGGATTAAAATTCTTAAAGACATCATGATTACGTTCAAAACTATATTGTACACGATAACTTAAACCTTTCAATAATTTAACCTGAGCAAAAACATTTCCAAAAAGATTGAGTTTATCATTGTAACGGTCAGGTAACTCTAATAATGCTACAGGATTAGGATCAAATGACCATTCTGTTGGTGCATATTTATTATACTCATAGTTAGAAGAAGAAGGATCAACCAATGGATTTATGACAGGAGTAAACGGATCCGCCTTTAAAATAAGATCAAATGAAGATAAAGCCCCCGTATCACGTAGTCTGATTTTAGCTCCATTCTAAGTTGCACCGACCGTAATATAATCATTGATATCGTATTCCTGATTTAATCTTAGAGAAAGACGATTAAACTCAGTAGTAATGATAGATCCTTCATCTCCTATATATCCAAGGCTAATAGATGTCCTCGATTTATCGGTTCCTTTACGAATACTAACGTTATAATTCTGAGTAAAAGCAGTACGAGTCACCTCATCCCACCAATTAGTATCATAACCTTTCTTATATTGATTAGTAAACTTTTCTTTTTTCTCCGTAGTAAAAGTCGGATCCTCTTTATAGGCCTCCATGATAAAATTATAGAATTGTTCACTATTCATCATATCAAGAGCCTTATAACTATTCTTGATACCTACATAAGCATCAAGAGTTACAGTTGTTTCACCTTTTACACCACCTTTAGTCGTCACCAGCATTACACCAATCGATCCACGTGAACCGTATATAGCACAGCCAGAAGCATCCTTTAAAACTTCTATACGCTCAATATCAGCAGGGTTTAAACTACTAATATTATCCATAAATTGACCATCTACCACATAAAGCGGATTATTATCATTTACTGTTCCCAAACCACGTACACGAACTACAGCATCTGCTCCCGGTTGCCCTGAGCTAGCAGCTACAAATACACCGGCAGCCTTACCTGTAAGTAATTCAGACGCATTAGATACAGCATAGTTTTTAATATCCTTACTGCTAATAGAAGCCAAAGAACCCGTCAAATCACTTTTTTTCTGAGTACCATAACCAATTACTACAACTTCGTCCAATTGTTCGTTATCTGATGCTAATTTTACATCATATACGCCACTTTTTACGATTGTCAGCGTTTCTGTTTTATAGCCAATATAAGAAAATTGTACTTTTCCAGAAGTGACCTCCAACGAATACTTTCCATCAAAATCAGTAATTGTACCATTTGTTGTTCCTTCTTCAACAATAGAAGCACCAATCAAGGCTTCTCCTGTTGCCGCATCCGAAACAGTTCCTGTAATTTTTTTTGTTTCTTGTGCCCACAAATATGTACATGTTAAAAGTAGACACAACAAAGAGAATAAATGCTTACTCATAGTTCTACTAGATTTTTATTTATATGAAATTATATATTGCTTATTTGCCCAAATATGTTTCCCATCCAAACTCAGTTCTGTACCTGCTGGAAGTTCTACTATGATACATGCTTCCTTTGCTGGTATGGTAAACACACCGTCTTTACTAATACCTCTTGCAACATATTTTTTAGAAACTATATCAAACAAGTCCACAGCCTGTTTAGTCTGATAATTTATATGTTCAGCTAATACATAAGGATTATATTTCAATTTTACATGATAGGGTCTAGACTCATAAAAATCGGTTGCGTTACAATCCAATTTTAAAATGCCTTTCACATTAGTAGTATCAACTATAGCGCCTAAAATACCCACCGGTGATGAACTATAAACACTAAACATACTTTCTGTAGGATTTCCGTCAATCCATTTAGGACCATCACCTATTGCTACAGGTGAAACTCCTTTAAGTGATTCTTTTCCGTAATCATCAAACTTACGTAATCCTTCATAAGCAATGTTGTTATTTGTTATATCTTTTAACTCTGGAGCCCATTGATGTTTTTCATCTATATATCCAGGATAAAACAAACGACACGCACTAGCATTATTCAACATCCACTTACCAATAGCTTTAGCATATTGAGGCTGATATTTTACCATTGGAACAAATGGCCACGCCGGTTTAATACTATTCATCAAAAAAGCATATCCACCACCATCTGTGATACTTCCTTGTAAACCACTTACATCATAATCACCCCATTTACCAACAATAAAACCCCAACCAGTTCTTCCAGTAGGACTTTTACAGCCATCAAATACCCAGTTTAACAACTTCTGTACATCATAATTTGCTCCCTCTGTTGCATTCAAATAAGCTGCTGTATAAACTCCCAAGGGAAGAAGAGCTTCATAAAAGCGACTTTCCTTCTGTGAAAGTAAAGCTTCAATCGCACTTTTACGATGATGCAGATAGCGCAAGTCCCCAAATTTACGATGAGCACATAGCGACGCATAGGGCTGCCAGCCGGCTACGGCTTGGTGAAAAGGTATGTGATTCAAAGTAAGAATAATCATAATTACCATTTAAAACAGAATCAGCCTTCGTAAACAGTTCTGCAATACTTTTCAGTATGGACTCAGCACCATCTACACCAGGAAAAACATCACATACAGCATAATACAAAGCATTAGGTAATACATCATACCACCAATCACGACCATAACCCCCTCCCTTTGAACCTACAGACGATGTGGTATTATTCATTACAATATTCCAACCCGTATCCGAGTTAAAATAATTTTGTGCCATTTTTACATAATTATAGCCATCTTGATTTGTCTTATCAATACCAACAAGCCCTGCTCCTAATATAGCGGCCAAAGAATTCAAGCTTTCATGAAACTCTCCATTATTTACATTTTTTCCCTGACGGATATCTTTTACAGCAGTATACAGTCCAAAAGTTGGTTGATCAATATTACGACGGGCATTATCTAACCAAATTAATGGACCAACTTTACTTGTATTCTCCCAATCGAATACAAATTTATCGAAATCACGTGCCTTTTTCTTCCAATCTAGCATTTGATAGGTTACTGGAATATCAGGCATCGAATCAATTCTATTTATGGTAACCTGCTCCACAGGAGTACCCAAATCAATATTACTCGTACATGATACACATAAAAAGAATGTACCAATCGTCAACATCTCTTTTACATTCATACTTATATTTTTTTCATTACGACATCTGTTTCCTTAGTTATATTTTTTGCTAACGGATAAGCTAAAAGCTGTAATCCGGCGACTATCACAAGAGCATATTTTAATGCAAAATCTTGTGAAATACAATAGGCAAGAAACAAAAACAACAACAAACCAAAAGCTCTCCCCATAAACAAACCAAATTCATGGCTTAAAATATAAGCATACTCATTCCGTTGCTCTATCTTAGCAACAGCATCAATTGTACGCATCATTATAGGGAAATAAGCCAAATCAAATAATGGCTGAAATATTACTTTACATAAAACAAATAAAATAACACCTAATGCAGAATATAAAATACCATTACATAAAGTTCCTATAAAAAATAAGACTAAGCCACTGACAAATATCTTTATACGATCCTCAGGATGAGCGACACGCCCCAAGATATAAACCAATAAGGCAGTCAATGCTCCACTTATTCCTTGGATGACTCCCAAAATTCCTTCATCTCCTACTAACTTTAATACTAGAATAGCTGGAGCTGTAACCAAAAAGCCTTGTACCATTCCTTTCAACATAGCTAAGCCCAACATTTTCTTCCACAGATTCGTAAAGTGAAAATATAAAAAATTAGTTTCTTGAGGATTTTTAAAATTTCCTTTCCACAATACAGAACATGCTATTAAAGTTATAAAAACAACTCCAAGAGTTACAGCCTGGTATGACATGTTAATATCAAAAACAATACCCCAAAATTCTTTTCCATTCATAAGACTAAGAAAAGCACCAATAACCAAAGGTACACCAATAGACGTTATAGAAAAGAAAAAGGACTCCAATCCAAAAAAGTAATTCCGGTTATCATCATTTGTATTATTCAAAGCTAACAAATAGCGATTTGTCCAGAAAAAACCAGAAGCTGCTCCCATAAAAAAACCAGCAATACCCAGTTCCACCATTCCCAATGACTTAATGGTCATCATCGCAAACATTGATAAACCGCTGACAAGAATGCCGGCTGAATATAATGTTTTCACATTATAGTAACGTAATAGAAAACCGTTGACGAAAGAAGTCGTAACAATACCTAAATACATTGCTAATTGATAAAAAGCAACCATTGTCGGATCACTGGTATTTCTCATAACATAAGCTCCGACAAAAATTTCTACAACAGGAAGAACTAAAGCATAAAATAAATTAGTTATTAACAGAACCTTCATATTATGCTCCTGTTGTCTAAAAAATAAATATTCTGTTTTCAGCTTATTCATCAGATTCCAACATTTAAAATATTAAGTATTTCTTTAACAGACAGTTCAGCTTTACAAATAACCTCATCACTTGCACCATAATATATTGTTATGGTATCCCCATCTACTAATTGTCCATTTGTAAATATTACATTGCCAAAAAAACCTGTTTGCTCATAAGAAGCAATAGGTTCCATAATCGGTTCTTTACTTCTAGCTAGTACTTTTGAAGGATCATTTAAATCAAGTAATACAGCAACTAAACAATAACGATGATTAAAATCTGCTCACTGATAAATTTCCAGCCACCCAGATTCTGTTTTAATTGGCGAAGCTCCGG
>ENA-ORHS01000106-ORHS01000106.1-human-gut-metagenome-genome-assembly--contig:-NODE-106-length-15116-cov-53.956_pt1 | contig 15116 bp, 7 predicted proteins | sample MGYA00243080_ERZ508729 | MGnify/ENA primary metagenome ERZ508729 (study PRJEB26277, sample SAMN04329843) | human gut metagenome | biome: human-associated habitat | host: Homo sapiens | place: USA... | reverse complement strand
TTTCGGGATTGGTGCGTAGTGATTACGCGCCATTCTATTTTAAAAGACCAGCATCCTTTTCTGTAAACTAGAACCTGGCAATTCTTCATAATATAATAAGGTGACTGACAATAAATGATAAATCTAAAAATAATTGTAACAATGAACAGAAAGAAATTGTTAATATCACTCGCTATGGCTATGCTGTCAATGGCGGGACTGGCTGCAGATAATCTGCCGGCACTCCGTGTGGAGGGTAGGAACCTGGTGGATGCCAATGGTAAGATTGTTGTCTTGCATGGCGTAATGGATACGCCAAACCGCTACTTCAACGGTTGGAGATGGCAACAGTGGAAGCCTGATTATTCTGAAGCCGACATCAAACCTTGCTTGGAATATTTCTCTAAGCAGTTTTCTGCCATCACCGACAAGAAGCAGGGTGCTTATTGTACCGTGTTCCGATTGCACATGGATCCATGCTGGACCAACGATCCGGCAAAGAAAGTAGAAAACGAGGCTGATATCTCGGCATTCAACATGGCGCGCTACCGTCGCTATCTCCAGAAACTCTACATTCCTCTCATCAAGGATGCTATAGCACATGGACTTTACGTCATCGTACGTCCACCGGGTGTCTGCCCTGGTGATATCAGTGTTGGCGACAGGTACAACAGCTATCTGAAGGGTATCTGGAAAGCATTTGCTGCCGATGAATACATCAAGCAGAATGAAGGAGTAATCTCCATCGAACTTGCCAACGAGCCTGTGAGAGTACATCTTTCAGACGGAACGAATTCGGAAAGGGCTTTGCATGACTACTTCCAGCCGGTGGTGGATGTGATTCGCGAGCAGGGCTTCAAGGGAATCATCTGGGTTCCGGGCGCAGGTTATCAGAGTCAGTACCAGGATTACGTCAAGTATCCTATCACCGATAGCGAGGACAACTTCTCTTATGCAGTACATGTTTATTCCGGGTGGTATGGAAATATGACCGATAAGAATTACGATCACGATACTTTCATCCGCAACTTCAAAAGTCAGGTGCCGATGGTAGAGACGAAGCCTATCATGGTAACGGAGATAGACTGGAGTCCGGAAGATCCGGACAAGGCGAGCGAAGGTCACTATAATGAGTGGGGACAGTGGATACAACCTAACCTGGGAAGCTGGGCAACAGCATCTACCTCGAAATGGGGATTGGCATGGAAGGCAGTTCACGACCACTTTGGCAATATCGGAATGCCGATTACCCATCCACAGGAATATTACGATATTGATGTATATCTTAAAACGGGCAAGGTGATTCCAGGTTTCCAGAATGCCAAGAAACACGGATTGTTCGAAGAGTGTTGCGGCTATGCCTGTATGAACTGGTATAAAGAGTGGTATTTGAAACAAAATACAACGGGAATTAAACAATTAGAAACCCAGGCAGACGTGGTTTCCACCTTATATTATAATATAGAAGGAAAAGAAGTTGAAAAGCCAACTGCAGGTGTTTATATAATAAAACAACTGTTAAGTAATGGAAAAATACGTTCTCGCAAGGTTTTTCTAAAATGATAAACTTTCTGTTACACCACGCAAAGTATGTTTCGAAAGAAATCCATACCTTTGCCGCCGTGAATAAACAGTTTTAGCGCACGCCTAAATTTTTAAAGCATAAATCAAAAATGAATAGAACATGATTGAACAAGTGTTAACAATGAAACGGACAGCAGCCTTATGCTTGGTGGGAGCTTTCTGCAGCCTGAATGCTCAGGCACAGAATATCCAGGTCAAGGGTAATCTTGTTGACGGTACAGGTGAGCCTCTGATAGGTGCCACTGTAAAACTAAAAGGTAATGCCAGCGTCGGTGCGGTCACCGACTTTGATGGTAATTTCAGTATCAGTGTTCCTTCAGAGAATTCTATCCTCGTATTTACATACGTAGGTATGAAGACCAAGGAAGTAAAGATTGGTAAGAAGAGAGAGTTCAAACTTACTCTTGAAGATGACAACGCCATCGGCGAAGTTGTAGTCGTTGGTTATGGTCAGCAGAAGAAGGCTTCTGTCGTAGGTTCCATCACCCAGACTACTGGTGAGGTTTTGGAGCGTGCAGCTGGTGTCAGCGACGTTGGTTCAGCCTTGACAGGTAACCTCCCAGGAGTTGTTACAATCCAAGGCAATGGTATGCCTGGTGAGGAGGAACCTCAGATTATCATCCGTGGTTCTAGTTCATGGAACAATTCCGACCCTCTCGTTCTCGTTGATGGTATTGAACGTCCTCTGAGCAGCGTGGACATCTCTTCTGTGGAGAGCATCTCTGTACTGAAGGATGCTTCTGCTACTGCAGTCTATGGTGTGAAGGGTGCCAATGGTGTCATCTTGGTTACCACCAAGCGTGGTCAGGAAGGCAAGGCTAAGATTGACATTGGTTTCAATGCTACGTTGAAAGCTCCTTCTAAGTTGCCTAATAAGTACGACTCTTATGATGCGTTGATGCTTCGCAACCAAGTGGTAGAACGTGAACTGGGCATTTATCCTGAAGGTGTTTCATATCTTCGTCCTCAGTCTTTTATAGACAACTATCGAAACCAGACTACGCAGGAGCAGCGTGAACGTTATGCCAATGTGGATTGGCAGGATGCACTTTTCAAAAAGTCTGCTATGTCCTATAATGCGAACGTGAACGTGAGTGGTGGTACAAAATTCGTTAAGTACTTTGCTTCTGCTGATTTCGTGCATGAGGGTGACCTCTTCCGTGAGTATGACAATGGTCGTAACTACAACTCTGGCTATGGATACAATCGTATCAATGTTCGTAGTAACTTGGACTTTGCCATCACAAGTAGCACTACTTTGAAGGTAAATGTGGCTGGTAGCAATGGCGTAAGAAAAGCTCCTTGGAGTAACATGAGCAATAGTGAGTGGCAGATTGGTCAGCAGTGGGCTGGTGCTTATAACATCGCCCCAGATGTGTTCTTGCCACAATATTCTGACGGCTCATGGGGATTCTATCCATCTGCTTCCAATGTAAGTAACTCTGCACAGAATCTTGCTATCGGTGGTACAGCACAGGCTACAACCACTCGTATCAATACAGACTTTACCCTTGAGCAGAAATTGGATTTCATAACCAAAGGCTTAAATTTCCGTGGTACTATCTCTTGGGATAATGTTTTTGTTGAGACAGGACGAGGTATCAATGACTTGAATAATGAAGCCCAGACTAAGTATATTGATCCTGAAACAGGTCAGGTTACTTATGGAAAAGAACTTGAAGGAAATAATAAGTTTGATTGGCAGCAAGGTGTGAACTGGTCAACGGAAGGTGGTTCTGTAGATAATAACCAGACTGTTCGCAACCTCTACTATCAGTTGCAGCTCAACTGGGCTCGCAAGTTTGGACAGCATGATGTATCAGCCATGGGCTTGTTCTCACGTCAGGAGAATGCACGTGGTAGCGTGATGCCAACTTACCGTGAGGACTGGGCGTTCCGTGCTACCTATAGCTATGCAGGTCGTTATAACATCGAGTATAATGGTGCCTATAACGGATCAGAAAAGTTCAGCAAGGACAATCGTTTTGCCTTCTTCAATTCAGGTGCTATCGGATGGACCATCACTGAGGAAAACTTCATGAAGTCTCTTCGTGACAATCACATCATCGATATGTTGAAGTTCCGTGCTTCCTATGGTGAGATTGGTGATGACAACATAGGTGACCCATTTGATTCTACTCGTCGCTGGTTGTATATGAGTCAGTGGGCGTATGGCGGCAAGACTACGATGGATCTCGACCATACAGAGAGCATCTATACATGGTATCGACAGAACACTCTTGGAAATGATAATGTGAAATGGGAAACAGTTAAGAAAACCAACTTCGGTATTGATTATGGTTTCTTGGGAGGCTTGATTACTGGTTCTTTGGATTTCTTCTGTGATCGTCGTAATGACATCTTGATTTTCGGCTCCAACCGTTCTGTTCCTTCTTATTTCGGAACGACAGCACCTACTATTAATAAAGGTAAGGTTCGTACCAGTGGTTACGAGTGGGAATTGAAACTTAATAAGGTGTTTGCTAATGGCTTGCGACTCTGGGGTAATTTCAATATGACCCATGCCAAGAATAAGGTGATTTTGAAGGATGATGCCCTCTTTACTCCAAATTATCAAAAGGAGGCAGGATTTGCCATGAATCAGTATCACTCTTATATAGATAAGGGCTTTATCAATAATATTGATGATTTGATAGGTTCTCCGGCGCACGACTCCAATGACAATCACCGTTTGGTTGGTGACTATTACATTGTTGATTTCAATGGTGATGGTGTTGTTGATAGCAGGGACTCGGCTCCTGTAGGTTATAGCAGTAGTCCGCAGAACACCTATAATGCTACTATTGGTTTCGAATGGAAAGGGTTCTCAGCTTTCGCTCAGTTCTATGGAGTAACTAATGTGACCCGTGACGTATCATTGACAAGCTTTGGTAATATGCTTGATAATGTTTATGATACTGGTACTTGGTGGAATAAGAATCAAAGCAATGCAGAATGTATCCTTCCTCGTTGGGGTGCCACTGCTTCAAGTTACACCTATGGTACACAGTTTATGTATGATGGTTCTTACATTCGTTTGAAGAATGTCGAGATTGCTTATACCTGGACCAAGGGTTGGATTAAGGCATTAGGCGTAAACTACCTCAAGATTTACTTGAATGGTAATAACCTCTGGCTCTGGACTCGTATGCCTGATGACCGTGAGGCAAACCTCGGTGGTGGTGGCTGGTTGGGAGCATACCCTACGGTTCGCCGCTTCAACTTAGGTGTTAAATTCTCATTGTAATTATTAAAAAAAATATTCAGATGAAAAATAAGATAAAGACATTATTGTTGACGGGATGCGTCTCGCTGGCTCTCGGTACTTCGCTGAGTTCTTGTCAAGACTACTTGGACAAGGAGCCAGACTCAACAGTTTCTGCAGACGATGCCTTTGCCAATTTCCGTAATTTCCAAGGTTTCGTTGAGGAAATATACAACTGTATCCCTGATAAAGAGAAATGTAACTATTGTCCTTCATGGAACTGGGGTGATGATGAAATCTTCAATCCTGAGGCTGATAATAGAATGACCCATCAGGTTGATTTAGGTAACTTCCGTGCATGGGAATCTACTGGTAACTGGTTAAAGCGTGATGGTGCTTCTACTTCCACAGATAAGTTCGCACACGGTATTTGGAACCATGCGTGGTATTGCATCAGAAAATGTAATCTCGGTTTACAGAATATCGACAAGTTTGTGACTGGAAGTGCTGAAGAGAAAAAACTGATAGAGGGTCAGCTCTATTTCTTCCGTGCATGGTGGCATGAGGAAATGATGGAGTATTTTGGTGGTATGCCTTATGTGGATACTTATCTCGATGCCAATGCCGAGCAGAGATTGCCACGTCTTTCTTATCAGGAATGCGCTGATAGAGCGGCAGCTGATTTCCGCAAGGCTGCCGATTTGTTGCCTATTAATTGGGATAAGACTTCTGCAGGTGCTGCCACACAAGGTAAGAATGATCTTCGCATCAATAAGATCATGGCTCTTGGTTATCTTGGTAAAACCTATCTTTGGGCTGCTAGTCCTTTGATGAAGAATGGTGCGCAGATTGGTGCCAGCAAGAATGGCAAGACTTATGATTATGATCAGGAATATGCTAAGAAGGCAGCTGAGGCTTTTGGTGAACTGCTCTCTCTTGTGGAAGCTGGTCAGACACAATATGCATTGGCAGAGTTTAAGTACTCAGACATCTACAATCATGAGAAATCTGCTGATGCCAATAGCTGTTTTTCTGATATATTCTATACCAAGAAGCAGAACTGGAAAATGCCTGGAACGGTTGAAGCTATCTTCCGTGGTCCATCTCCTGATTTTAATGGCTCTAACTGGAACACCTCTAAGGTCTTTGGCCCTAAGGTACAGAAAGTAGTTGCTCATGATAATGTCATTCACCAACCTACGGCCAACCTTGTAGAGGCTTATGGAATGGCTAACGGAGAACCAATCTATTTGGTTGAGAATGGTCAGTATGTACTTAATCCAAAGTCTGGTTTCGACCCTAAGCATCCTTTCAAAAATCGTGATCCACGTTTCTACCACGATATCGTCTTCGATGGTTTTAAGTATTTGAACGGAACACCTGGTCAGTATGCAGATTTACAGTATTGCCAATTATATACGGGTGGTAATATGCGCCCAATAGCAAATGCAAGCCGTACGGGTTATTTCATTCAGAAGTTGGTGCCTCATACTTGTAATGAAGTGGATAAAGATTACGATTGGGGTTCAGCTTTACACTGCTATTTGCCATATATGCGTCTTGCAGACATATACTTGATGTATGCAGAGGCTTGTGCTGCATTCGGTGGTGCTTCTGGCAAGTCTTCAAACTTTGGTAAGACCGCAGAAGATGCAATTAATACACTTCGCGACCGTTGTGGTGCAGGTCATGTTGCTCCAGAATTTGTTGCAGACAACCATAAGTTCATGGATGAGGTCCGTCGTGAGCGTGAGGTAGAACTTTCTTTCGAAGGATTCCGTTTTTGTGACTTGCAGCGTTGGTTGCTTCTGACAGAGGCACCATATAATCAAAAATTCTCACAGGAGTTTGACCGTGTGGAAAGTGCAGACTTCTATACGAAGAATGATCCTAAGGACGCTCGGGTTGCCAATTATCGTAGAAAGTTGATATTGACTCGTAATTTTGGTACCAAGCACTATTGGTTCCCATTGCCAATCAAGGAGACTCAGATCAGTTCAGAGTTTAAACAAAATCCAGGCTGGTAAGGTTTAAAATTATAAATTAGTAATACTAAATGAATAATGATAGTATGAATTCAAGATTCAAATCATATAATTATAAGCTTTTTGTAGCAAGTCTCGTGGCTTTGGCTCCTCTTGGTGCCAATGCCAAGACTGCACAGACAAGCGAATCCGATACAGCCAGTGCCGACAAGGAGATGGTTCAGGTGGCTTACCGAAAGGTAGCCAAGGATGACATCTTGGGCGGTGTGTCTGTAGTCGATGTAGAGAACTTGATGAAGAAGAATTACCATACTTATAGCCTCGACAATATGCAAGGTTATGTAGGTGGTTGGAATGGCAATTCTCTCTGGGGTATGGATGCCGACAACGCTGGTTATCTCGTCTTGGTAGATGGTGTGCCTCGTGAAGCTAACAACGTTCAACCAAGTGAGATTGCACAGATTTCTTTCCTCAAGGGTGCGCAGGCTGTGGTGCTCTATGGTAGCAAGGCTGCCAAGGGTGCTGTAGTCATAACTACCAAGCGTGGTCATAATGACGGCTTGAAGGTCGAGGTGCAGGCTAATGCAGGTTTGAATGTAGCAAAGTCTTATCCTGAGTATCTTAGCAGTGCAGAGTATATGACTCTCTATAACGAGGCTCGTCGTAATGATGGTCTGTCTGAGCTTTATTCTGCTGAGGACATCTATAATCATGGAGCAGGTTTGAACCCTTATCGTTATCCTAATCTCGATTTCTATTCTTCTGATTATCTCAGAAAGATGAACAGCCGTTATGAGGCTACTGCAGAAATCAGCGGTGGTGGTAAGCGAGCTCATTTCTATAGCAATATCAACTATTATCGCCAGGGCGATTATTTCAAGTTTGGTGAGGCTAAGAATAATAATACCCAGCGCTTCAGCGTTCGTGGTAATGTGGATATAGACATTACTGATGATATTAAGGCTTGGGTCAACTCCAGTGCAACCTTCTATGATTCTCATTCTGCAAAGGGTAATTACTGGGAAGCTGCTGCTACTTGGCGTCCTAATTTTCCACAGAATGCAGCTCCTCTTATCTCCACAGATATGATAGCCCCTAATGCTAAGGCTGCTTGGGACTTGATGAGCGTTGCGAAGTTGGTAGATGGCAAATACTTCCTTGCTGGTACTCAGGCAAACTCTTCCAATGTTTTTGCTGATATCTATTCTGCAGGAAGTAGTAAATTTACTAGTCGTCAATTCCAGTTTGATACGGGTATCAATATCAACTTGCACAAGGTGTTGAAGGGCTTGTCTTTCGAGACTCATTTCGCAGTTGACTATGCCACCTCTTATAATACTTCTTTCGATAATAGCTATGCTGTTTATATCCCAACATGGGCTAACGTTGATGGCAAGGATATGATTGTCGCATTGAAGAAGGAAGGTGAGGATAAAAAGTCTGGCAACCAGAACATCAGCGGAAGTACAGATAACCAGACCATGTTTTTCTCTGGTCAGTTCAACTACAACAATACTTTCAACAAGGTTCACAATCTGTCGGCAATGTTGATAGCTTCTGGCTTCCAGCAGTCGAAGTCTGGACAGTATCATAAGAACTCTAGTGCCAATCTTGCATTCGATGCTTCTTACAATTATGCCCAGAAGTATTACGCAGATTTTGGATTAGCTGCCATTCACTCTGCCCAGTTGGCTCCAGGTCATCGTGAGGCTCTCTCACCATCACTTTCTTTGGGTTGGAGACTCAAGAATGAGTCTTTCTTGAAGAATTCCAAGGTGGTAGATGACATGATGATTAGTGTATCAGGTAGTATTATCAATGAGGATATTGATATAGCAAATGGTGACAATCGCTACTATCTCTATCAGAGTATTTGGACTTCTGATTACGGCTATGGATGGTATGATGGATCTAGCGATAAATACACCTATTCAAAAAGAGGTGAGAACAAAGACCTTGATTTTATCAAGCGCAAAGAGTTGTCTCTGAATTTCAAGACATCCCTGTGGCAGAAATTGGTGACATTGGATGCAAGTTTCTTCATCAATTCGATGGAGGGTTATCTCATCTCTTCGCCAACATTCTATCCATCTCATTTGAATACTGGTTATCCAGCGGCTTCGTTTATGCCTGTACTGAATTACAACAATAATCGTAGAGTAGGATTTGATTTCGCAGCCAACTTCAATAAGAAGGTAGGTGATGTGGATCTCTCACTTGGTGTGACAGGTACTTACTATACAACCAAGGCTACCAAACGAGATGAGAACAACGTAGAGCAGTATCAGAACAGACAAGGAAAGGCAGTTGATGGCATTTGGGGTTACAAGAGCGCAGGTCTCTTCCAAAGCGAGGAGGAAATCAAAACTTCTCCAGACCAAAGCTATTTTGGTGGAACAGTTAAACCTGGTGACATCAAGTATGTGGATGTAAATGGTGATAATAAAATTGACCAATACGACCAAGTCTTCTTGGGTAAGGGTGGTTGGTATGGAGCACCATTCACGCTTGGTGTCAATCTTACAGCTAAGTGGAAGAACTTTACCTTCTTCGCTCTTGGTACCGGTAACTTCGGTGCTTGGGGAGTCAAGAATAATTCTTATTGGTGGGTAAAGGGCGATAGCAAATATTCTGCTGTAGTTCGTAACCGATGGACAGAGGAAACCAAAGAGACTGCAACCTATCCTCGTTTGACATCTCTTGATGGTAACAACAACTTCCAGACATCAGACTTCTGGATGTACAAGACGGATGCTTTCCGCTTGGCTAAGGTCCAGATAACTTACGACTTGCCTAGTACTTTGTTCCAAAAGACATGGCTTAAGGCGTTGTCGGCATACGTAAGCGGAGCTAACTTGCTTACCATTTCAGGAGAGCGCGAAGTCTTAGAGATGAACGTTGGGTCTGCGCCTCAGACACGCTATTATAATATAGGTGTAAAGGCAACATTCTAATCATTTTAAAATGTAGAAAGAAATGAAAGTAAAAAATATATTTATATTAGCAGCAATGTCGCTTACTTTGGCTTCTTGCTCAGATCTCTTCGAGCCTGCAGATGAAAACAACCGTGGCTTGAATGAGATTTATAATGAGCCAACATACGCTCAGGGACTATTGGGATATGGTTATGCCATGCTTCCTTACAATACGAAGAGTGTTACTGATGTTGCTACAGATGACGCTGTAAGCAATGACTTGACAAATAGCTTTCTCAAGATGGCTACAGGTTCTTGGACTGCTAATAGCGATCCTATGTCTAAATGGACAAATGGTCGTGCTAGTATCCAATATCTCAATATCTTCCTTCAGGAGGTAGATAAGGTAAACTGGGCAAAGGACGAGAATGCCCGTAAGATGTATTGTGATAGCCGTAAAGGTGAAGCTTATGCTTTGAGAGCTCTCAACTTGTATTATCTTTTGATGAATCATGGTGGATGGACAGCCGATGGCAAATTGCTTGGCGTTCCTAATTTGACAGAACCAGAGACTTCTACTGATAATTTCAACAAGCCACGTAATACATTCCAAGAGTGCTTGGATCAAATCTATAGTGATTTGGACGAGGCTGCCAAGCTTCTCCCTCTTGATTACAATGATTTGACTAATGATAACGATGTTCCTGCCAAGTATAAGGAAATCGGAGTAAAGACCGCAGGAGACTACAACCGTGTGTTTGGTTCCATTATGCGTGGTCGTATCAGCGGTCGTATCGCTGAGGCTATTCGCTCACAGGTATCTTTGCTTGCAGCTAGTCCTGCTTTCTCTGAAGGTACAAACGTGGATTATGCTAAGGCTGCTGACGATGCAGCTACCGTTCTTGACCGTATCAATGGTGTGAATGGATTGTCTGCTACAGGTAATAATTGGTTTATGCAAACCAGGGAAATCGATGCGCTTGGCTCAGGTGCTTGTCCTGCTGAAATTCTTTGGCGTGGCAGTCGTACCAATGGTGCTGATGACTGGGATCTTGGTCTGAACCAAGAGTCTGATAATTTCCCTCCGTCTCTTTATGGTAAGGGTAGAATCAACCCAACTCAGAATCTGGTCGATGCATTCCCTGCTGTAAATGGTTATCCTATCACCGATGATCGTTCTGAGTATGATAAGTTGAATCCTTACAGCAATCGAGATCCTCGTCTTGACCTTTATATCATTCATGATGGTAGTACTTATAAGGGAAAGACCATTCATACAGACATTACGACGGCTAATAACAATGATGGTTTGAATAAGATTTCCAATTCTACTCGTACAGGCTATTACATGAAAAAGCTGTTGCGTGAGGATTGTAATCCTGACCCTAATGCAAAGAATCCTCAGTATCATTATCCTGTGTATATTCGCTATACTGAGATATTCCTCGATTACGCTGAGGCTGCCAACGAGGCTTGGGGACCAAAGGGTAGGGGATCTCACAACTACTCAGCTTACGATGTAATCAAGGCAATCCGTGAGCGTGCCGGAATTGGCGAGTTTGGCGAGGATCCATACTTGGATGAGTGCGCTGGTGACAAAATTAAAATGCGTGAGTTGATTCGCAACGAGCGTCGTTTGGAACTTTGTTTTGAAAATAAGCGCTTTAGCGACCTTCGCCGTTGGAAAGCTCCTCTAAATGAGGCTGTGCGTGGTATAGAAATCACTTTAGAGGCTGGTGCCCCATTATACAAAGTCATGAAGGTTGAGGATCGCAGCTATAAAGATTACATGTATTACGGTCCTATACCACAGAGCGAAATATTGAAGTGGAACAACTTGCAGCAGAATAAGGGCTGGGAAGTAAAAAAATAACGACTAATATTTAAAATGATGAAAACAATGAAGATAAGCAAATATTTGTCCATGGCTGCATTGGGAATCTTGGCTTTTGGCTTTAACTCTTGTGAGAATGGCAACCAAGAATTTCCTGATTATGAGGGCGGTACTACTGTATATTATCCTTATCAGTATATCGAACGTTCTGTAGTTTTAGGCAATGATGAGAATCGCGATAATACGGATGATAACAATCATGTATTGTATATCGTATCTACAATGGGTGGAGCATATAATGGAAGAAACATCACATTGAATGTAGATGTTGATAATTCATTGTGTGACAATCTGTATTTTGAGGATGGAGTCACTCCTGTAAAGCCAATGCCTAGCAATTATTATACAATTCCTACCAAGACGGTTGCGTATAATGGGAAATTGCAGGGACGTCTTCAGGTTAAGTTGGAGGATGCTTTTTTTGCTGACCCAGATTGTGCAAAGAATACATATGTAATCCCAGTTCGCATCAAGGAAATGGTGGGAGCCGATTCTATTCTTTCGGGTTCTCCTGCCGTTGCAGGTACAACTCCTGTTCGTACTGATGCTTCAGCTTGGTTAATTGCTCCTAAGGATTATATCCTTTATTGCGTTAAGTTTATGAATCCATGGGATGGCTTTTATTTCCGTAGAGGAACTGACAAGATTACAGAGAATGGACAAACTCATGAGGTAAAGCGTGAAGGTGCAACTATTGAAAAGGATGAAGTGAGTCACATTACAACCAAGAGTTTGAAGGAATGTAATTTCGAAGTCTCTGTAAATAAAGCTGACGGCTCTAAGGTCACTTGCAACTTGAAACTTACGTTCGATGATAAGGGTAATTGTACCGTTACTTCTGATACAGAGGGCATGACTGCTTCCGGTACAGGTAAGTTTGTAGAAAAGGGAGCAAAGTTGGCTTGGGGTAACAAGGATCGTGACATCCTGACTCTCAATTACAAGGTTGATTTCGGTTCAGGCATTGTTTTGGAAACATCCGATCAGTTTGTTGCCCAGACTCGTGGTAACACCAATGGTATTGTTCAATTCAGTCCTCAGTATATCAGGAAGTAATATTCTTGATAGATAAGTGTCATTCTAATAATTTGATTATTATGAAATTGAAAAATATTAATTTAGGTTTAGGCTTGATGGCTCTCTTGGCTTTGTCTTCTTGTGCTGATGACAAGTTCTCGGAGTACAGAACTGATATGACCAAGAATTTGAAGGAATATCAGTATCTGAATAACTACGAGCCTTTGAAGAAATACGTGGAAGATATGAAAGCTGCCGGCAAGTGCAATCCCAACTTTAAGTTGGGCATTGCGCTTGAAGCAGCTGAATTCAACAAGCAGGCACTTGTATATTGCCTTGCTGGTAGCAATTTCAATGAAATGACTGCTGGTAATGCCATGAAAATGGCTTCTTGTGTGAAAGATGATGGCAGTATGGATTTTTCGTTAGTCAAGGAGTTCGTCAAGAATGCGAAAGATGCAGATATGACGATTTATGGTCATACGCTGGCTTGGCATTCTCAGGCAGCCAATAAGTACCTCAAAAATCTTATCAAGGATAAGGAGTTGCCACCTGATCCAAATGGTGGAAACAAGTACTTGGAGATTGCTTGTGGCGAAGCTGGTGCCAATAAATGGGATAAACAGATTAGTTATGTGTTGCCTAAGGCATTGGTTAAGGGACAAAGTTACGTGATGACCGTTAAGGTAAAGGCTTCGGATGGTGGAACTTTTGCTGCTTGGCCTATTTGGGAAGCAAGTGATAATAAAAACGAATGGGGTGGTAGTAATGATGTTCAGTATTTGGCTGATTATGACATCACTAACGATTATTCTACTTTGACTTGGGAGTTTACTGCCAATTTCCCTATTGATAAGCTTCAGTTTGTGTTCGGTAACGTAGGAGGAACCATTTCTTGCGATGACTTTAAGTTGACGAAAGCTGGTTCTGATGAGAATCTTATTGAAAATGGAGACTTTGCAAAAGAGTCAGCTCGTGGTTGGAATCCGACTGGCTGTACCATCAAGGTGGCTTCTGCAGCCGCAGCTGTCGAGGTAGAACAACTAGTTCATGAGCAAACCTATACTGATGGACCTTTCCCATTCTATGCTATGGGTTGCGAACCACCTGTTGTGAATGGGGCTATCCATTTTGTTCCAACAGGAGATTGGTCTCAGTTCTTTGTTATGCCAAGTAGCAACAATACGCTTTCTGAGGAGGGTAATTATGTGGTTTATCTTGACTTGTCAGCTTCAAAGGATGCTAGTGGAGTAGAATTGACTATGCAGAATGGTTGGGATGCAAATAGTAACCAGCAAATTACTGTAAAAGTACCTGTTTCTGCTGGTCGTCATACCGTAAAACTTCCGATGCCTAATATTGCTGGAGGTAATTATGATATTATCTTGAAACCACAGACAGCAGATGCTACTTTGGATGTACATTCTGTTAAGGTTTATCAGGTCAAGAATCTCAACTCTATTCCTCTCACCGATGAAGAGAAGAAAAATGTTCTTACCACTGCCATGGGAACTTGGATTGATGGTATGATGGAGGCTACTGATGGTTATGTTACATCTTGGGATGTTGTGAACGAGGCCCTTTCTGGTGCCGATAAAGATGGTGATGGCAAGTTTGACTTGCAGTCTGCTAAACGAGGCAACGTTTCAGCTGACGATGCAAAGAACAATTTCTACTGGCAGGATTATCTCGGCGACATCGACTATGTTCGCACAGCCGTGGCTGATGCTCGCAAGAGTTTTGCCGCCCATAATGGTGACCCTGAGAAATTGAAACTCTTCATCAATGATTATAACTTGGAGAGCGATTGGGACGACAATGGCAAGTTGAGGAGTTTGATTCAGTGGATCAAGGATTGGGAAGCTGATGGCGTGACCAAGATTGATGGTATCGCATCTCAGATGCATATCTCTTGCTATGCTGATCCTGTCAAACAGGAAAGTGTGAAAAAACATATCGTCAAGATGTTGGAGTTGATGAAGGAAAGTAAAAAGCTTTGCAAGATTTCTGAACTTGATATGGGTTATGTTGATGCCGCTGGCAAAGACGTAACTTATGATCAGATGACTGAGGAACAACACAAGGAAATGCGTGACCTCTACACCTTCGTTCTCCAGAAGTACTTCGAGATTATCCCTATAGATAAGCAGTATGGCATCACTCAGTGGTGTGCTACAGATTCTCCTAAGGATTCAGGTTGGCGTCCTGGTTTGGCTACTGGTCTCTGGGATCTCAACTATCTTCGCAAGCATACCTATGCAGGTTTCGCTGTAGGTCTTGGTGCTCCAGAATATTGGAAGGAAGCCAAGTAATTACTCTAAAAGACATTAGTTTTAGGTTTTATCATACAAAGATTAACCGAAAAAAGATGTTAGTCGTTAAGGTTGGCTGTGTTGTGATGACACGGTCAACCTTTTTGCATTTTTTTAATGATGAAAATATTCTCTTTCTCCTATGTGTCATTCTTGAAAGAGATTGTCTAGTGTGACTTCGCTGTTTACTATACTTGAATGGATGCCATTGGCAACACCAAATGT
>ENA-ORHS01000105-ORHS01000105.1-human-gut-metagenome-genome-assembly--contig:-NODE-105-length-15295-cov-8.24383_pt1 | contig 15295 bp, 18 predicted proteins | sample MGYA00243080_ERZ508729 | MGnify/ENA primary metagenome ERZ508729 (study PRJEB26277, sample SAMN04329843) | human gut metagenome | biome: human-associated habitat | host: Homo sapiens | place: USA... | reverse complement strand
CAAAAGCAAGTTTACGCGGTTCAAGCCCTTTGAAGATCCGCTGTACAGGGACTTGCTGGAACTGGTTTTTACACACGTTAGAGAATACTTTATCGTGATCGACCGCGACTTTATCTATGAAATTGGAGTTTTGTATCTGAGCATTGCCGCACAAGCGATGATTGCGTCCCTAAAGAACAGATTTCAGGAAGAATAGGCAGACCGAAAGAGAGAAAGGACGGGCAACGATATGAAATATAAGCTGTTTCGCTCCCCCGGTAATCTGGACAAGGCAGTCCGGAAGCACGAACTGGTTGCCGTGGAGACCGGCAAGAACATTGATGATGTGGCAGAAGCGCTTATCCGTGATGTTCGGGATGATCTTGCGGAAATGCCGGAGTATGCGCACTGTGAAACCGCTGCGTATGCACCGGAACCAATTCAGGAGCATCGCCGCGTAAGACGTTATCAGTATGAGATGATGGGTGTTGTTTACCCGCAGTATGCGGAGAAGAACATCCTGATTGATTATGGCGTGATTGAAGAGGCGGAGTAATGTCAAAGAGATATGCCAGACAACTACATAGTGCAGATGGTTTGATTGCCGCCGTCGAACAATACGGCTTTCTGCCCTTCTTTCGGAACGAGATTCACGGCTTCTCCATCGAGGAACTTTGCCCACCTGAGTTATGGTTTGCGGATGATGTAGATGGTCCGTGGGAATGGAAAGGACCGGCTGCGCGGAGCGGCAAATGTCTTTACGGCAAACTTTTCAACAAGAAGGCTGGATTTGTGAGTCGGGAGTGGATTCCGGACTTTGCGAACTTCCGGCGTGACGGCTATGACTTTGACGCCCGTTGGGATGACGGCTTGGCGTCCTACAAGGACAAGGAGCTTTATGAAGCCATAGCCGGTGAAGGCAGGATGCTTTCCAAACGGCTGAAAGAGGCTCTGAACTACCGCAAGGGCGGCAACACCGGTTTTGAGACGTGCATCACGCGGCTGCAAATGCAGAGCTATGTCTGCATCGCAGATTTCGTCTATATGCAGGACAGATACGGAAAACCTTATGGATGGGGTGTCGCGGAGTATGCAACCCCGGAAGAACTTTTCGGGTACGACCTTATCACATCTGCCTATCAGCGAGACCCGCAGGAATCCAAAGAGCGCATGATGCAGCATCTTTCCTCTATCCTGCCGGATGCGTCCGCACAGCAGATTACGAAGATATTGAAAGGATAAAACACCATGAGCAAGAAACTTGTAGCGTATTTTTCTGCGTCCGGCGTGACCGCAAAGGTTGCCGAGACGCTGGCAGAGGCAATCGGCGCGGACATCTTTGAGATTGAGCCGAAGGTGCCTTATACGGAAGCCGATCTGAACTGGATGGACAAGAAAGCCCGCAGCACGATTGAGATGAACGATCCTGCTTCCCGTCCAGAGATTGCCATAAAGCGGGACAACATGAAGGACTACGACACAATTTTTGTGGGCTTCCCGATCTGGTGGTACGTTGCGCCGACGATTATCAATACGTTCCTTGAGAGCTATGATATGACCGGCAAGACGATCATCCCGTTTGCAACCTCCGGAGGAAGCGACATTGGCAAGACGAACGAACGCCTTGCGCCGAGCTGCAAAGGCGCAAAGCTGATGGACGGCAAGGTTTTCAAGGGCTGCGTCGGGCATCAGGAGCTTGCGGCGTGGGTTGAAGGACTTGGACTTTAAGGGGCAGACAAATCGGAATTTGTGAGGGTAATTATGATAAATTTTTTGAATGATATAAGGAATGCAGAAAATCCAATATCCAATAATAGAAAACTTATAAATACCATAGCGATATTGTTTCTCGGAATAGCTTTGGGAACTTTCTCAAAATATCTGGATTTTCGTCAAACTGAACTTCCAGGTGTGCTTATGGCAATAAATGGAGTCTTAGATATTGGTAATTTTCTTGGGCGTTTTGCAATCTGGATATTGATTGCACTGTGTATTTCTATTTATAGCAATTCTGCAATAAGAGCAAGCATCAATGTTTTTGTATTCTTTGTTGGTATGGTTGCAAGCTACTATTTGTATTCAAACTATATTGCAGGATTTTTCCCAAGAAGTTATGCGATGATTTGGTTTGGATTTACAGCTGTTTCTCCATTATTGGCTTTTGTCTGTTGGTATGCAAAGGGGAAAAGCAAACTGGCATTTATACTATCAGCGCTGATTTTGGCAGTATTGTTCAATATGTGCTTTGTATATGGATGCTGGTATTTTAATGCAAAATCTGTTTTGGAAGTGATAGTCTTTATTATTGGACTTATTGTTTTGAGGAGAGACACATTGAGGAGTTCTGCGCTAATGGGAACGATTAGTATAGTTCTTGCAGTTTTACTTGATATGGTTATTCCATTTCATTTTGGATAAACAACTTCCAGTTTAACGAACAGGAGATGATGAACGCATGAAAATCCTACATGAACTTTCTTGGCTATGGGAAACGCTGGGCATTGCGCTTGTTGCTGCGGCTGTCTGCATGGCTTGCACTGCTCTGATTGGCAAGGCAGCGAAGAAGAAGCTCGACAAAAAGGTGTTGGCAGTCGTAGGGGTAGCGGCATTTGTGGGCGCGATTCTGGCGGTCATTCTGATCGCCCGGACACCGATGCCGCTTTGATAGGACGGAGGATAGAATAATGCCGCTTCAAATTGTCAGGAATGACATCACAAAAATGAAGGTGGACGCCATCGTCAACGCTGCCAACGAGTCGCTGCTGGGTGGCGGCGGTGTGGACGGCTGCATTCTTCGTGCTGCAGGACCGGAACTGCTGGCGGAATGTGAAACGCGCCACGGCTGCAAAACCGGGAGCGCAAAAATCACGAAGGGCTACAAGCTGCCCTGCAAATATGTCATTCATGCTGTCGGTCCGCGCTGGTATGACGGGCGGCATGGTGAGCGCGAACTGCTGATCTCCTGCTATCAGACTTCGCTTATGCTGGCGAAGAAATACGGATGCGAGTCGGTTGCGTTCCCGCTGATTTCCTCTGGCATCTTTGGCTATCCGAAGGATCAGGCTCTCAAAGTGGCGATTGACACCATTAGCAGTTTCCTTCTTGAAAACGAAATGACGGTGTACATCGTCATTTTCGACCGCAAAGCCTATCAGATCAGCGGCAAGCTGTTTGCCGACATTGCTTCATACATAGATGACCGCTATGTGGACGAACATACAGATAGTCGTTCCGAGCGGCTGCGCAGAATGAGTGCCTTCCGGATGGAAGAACCCATGCCTTGCGAGGCATCCGTTTGTGAAGAGGCAATCGAACAGCTCATGCCTCCCGTCTCTGCGGCGGCTGCCCCCAAAAAGGCGGCAACCCTTGATGACGCGCTGGGACAGATCGACGAGAGTTTTTCCGAGATGCTTCTGCGAAAGATTGATGAGCGCGGCATGACGGACGCGCAGTGCTATAAGAAGGCGAATATTGACCGGAAGCTCTTCTCGAAGATCCGCTCGGACAAGTCTTATAAGCCTTCCAAGCCCACGGTCATTGCGTTTGCCATTGCCCTTGAGCTGCCGCTTGTTGAAATGAAGGATATGCTCATGAAGGCTGGCTTTGCGCTCTCCCACTCCAACAAGTTTGACATCATCGTGGAGTATTTCGTGGAGCATGGGAACTATAATGTCTTTGAGATCAACGAGGCTCTGTTTGCCTTCGACCAAAGTTTAATAGGAGCATAAGGTCTATGGATAAAGTGTTTCAGAAATTTTTGCGAAGTGGTATTGACCTTTCGCCCGTAGGGGTGGAGCGTCGTGAAGATAACAACCCATACTTTTGCACGCCAAAAGGTGCATCTATTTTTGGCTGGGCGGGTGTGGACGGCATCCACTTCTGCTTTGTTCGAGACTTTGGCGGTATGGTATTTTCCGTCAGTCCCATGAACTCGGCTCCGGATTTTGTTCATCCGCTGGCAAACGATTTTGAAGACTTTCTGAGGTTGCTCCTTGCTTGCAGTGATTCGGCAGCGCTGGAACAGGCGTGGATGTGGGATAAAGCCCAGTTTGAAGCCTTTTTGCAGGACAACCCTCCAACGCAGGATCAGCAAAGAACGCTATCAGAGCTTGCTGAGAAAATGAAATTGACGCCTATGGAACAGCCGTGGGTATACATCAAAAAGCTGCAAGCATCTTTTGATTATAGTAAGATCAAGTACACCGAGGACTATTATGATGTTGATATGAACCCAGAAGCAGAACCGACCATGCCTGAGTGGAAGGTCTACTTTGAGGGAAACTTCTGGGGACATTCGGGAAAAGACCATGCCGGAACGGAAATCCGGTTGAATAAGCAATTTGACTGGGCGAGGCATCATTGGGTTATTCCTGCGGCGTATTCTTGCAGCAAGGGACTCGTCATGGACTTTAGTATGCGTATCTCGTAAGATGATATTAGCAAGTTCATATCTAAATGGGATTTACACCTCGAAATCGTCTCCTGCGAATACATCACGCAGGAGCAGCAAATGCAGATAGATTTAGACAATCCACTTTGCCTTGACTTTATTCCTCGTTTGGAATTGAACGGGAAAACAATGCTGACCTCCCACGGCTGTTCCGTGGTCTTTAATCCATGTTTGCCAGACGGGGTGATCAATGAAGCGGAAGCAAAGTGGGCATTGGAACACTATGATTTGGATACATCCTATGGATGGATGATTTTTCGGGCAACTTTTCCGTGGACAAGCAAACGCCGTCCTGAAATAAAAGCCCTCTCCCTTACAATGGAGCAGCAGTCGTGTCGTGTCCCGGGACCACATTTCAAGGCACACGCTCCCGGTGATTCGTTTTCTTTCCTCCATCCGGTCAGTGGAAAAAAATACACATTGACTGTACAGGAATTAGAGCAGCAGACAATTTCCGAAAAGCGTTACGGTTCTGACCGCTGGTTTTATCCTACGCATTTTACTGCTATGAGCTATACACTTTCTCCTGAACCTGACAGCGATGTTACGATCTGTGATTGCGCTGAGGGGGACAAGCCTTTGGAAATTGCGCCATGCTCTGACCGCTATGCACCAGAGGCACGAAACGATATTGCTTGTATCGGCATTATCGGCGGAGCGGACGGTCCAATCGCAATCGTGTGTGGAGACAGCTCAAAAGAAAAACTTCATGCAGTTTGTTCCTCTCTACACTTTGAGCCGGTGGAGGGTGATATTGAATGGCGTATCGTATTCAACATTAAAAGCTCCAATGAAATGTCATTAGGGCTGATCTAAGAAGAAAGCGGAGGCAAAGAAGGTGAAACAACACACTTACATCGCAATCGACCTGAAGTCCTTCTACGCCTCCGTGGAGTGCCGGGAGCGCGGCTTAGATCCTCTGGACACAAATCTCGTCGTTGCGGATGAGAGCCGGACGGACAAGACCATCTGCCTTGCCGTCACGCCCTCCCTCAAAAGCTACGGCATTTCCGGACGCGGGCGGCTGTTTGAAGTCAAGCAGCGCGTGAAGGAAGCAAATGCCGGACGGCAGCACGACGCACCGGGACGCAGACTGGAAGGCTCGTCGCACTTCTTCTCAGAGCTGCAAGCAGATCCGTCTCTGGCGATTGACTTCATCATCGCGCCGCCTCGGATGGCGTACTACATGGAGTACAGCACCCGCATCTATCAGGTCTACCTCAAGTATATCGCGCCGGAGGACATCGTAGTCTACTCCATCGACGAGGTGTTCATGGACGTGACGGACTACCTGAATACTTACAAGCTCTCGGCACATGACCTCGCCATGAAGATCATCCTCGATGTGCTTGAAACAACCGGCATCACAGCAACCGCAGGAATTGGCACGAACCTCTTTCTCTGCAAAGTGGCAATGGACATTGTAGCGAAGCACATCCCCGCCGACAAAAATGGCGTCCGAATAGCCGAACTGGATGAAATGAAGTTCCGGCGTGAGCTTTGGGCGCACCAGCCTCTCACGGATTTCTGGCGCGTGGGTCGAGGTATTGCCAAGAAACTTGAGCAGAATGGGATGTTCACAATGGGCGATGTTGCCCTCTGTTCAGAGCGGAACGAGGACTTGCTTTACAAGCTGTTCGGCAAGAATGCGGAATTGCTCATCGACCATGCGTGGGGCTGGGAGCCTACGACCATTGAAGCGATCAAGGCATACCGTCCCAGCTCCAACAGCCTCAGTTCCGGTCAGGTATTGCACTGTCCCTATGAGCCGCAGAAGGCGAAGCTGGTTGTCCGGGAAATGACGGACTTGCTTGTGCTGGACTTGGTGGACAAGGGGCTTGTCACCGATCAGATGGTTCTCACAGTTGGCTACGACATTGAGAACCTGACCGATCCTGCACGACGGGCAAAGTATCACGGCGCGGTGGGGAAAGACCCCTACGGTCGGGAGATTCCCAAACAGGCGCACGGCTCTATTAACCTCGACGGTCACACATCCTCTACCCGCAAAATAATGTGTGCTGTGTCAGAGCTGTTTGACCGGATCGTGGACAAGAATCTGCTTGTCCGCCGTATGTATGTTGTAGCAAATCATGTCCTGCCGGAAGCGGACGCGCCGAAGAAAAATGACGGTGCTGTCCAGCTTGACCTTTTCACTGACTATGCTGCCGAAGAGGAAAAACAGAAAGCCGAGGACGCCGCCTTGGAACGTGAGCGGAAAATACAAGCCGCCACGCTTGCAATCAAAAAGAAGTACGGAAAGAACGCCATCCTCAAGGCGATGAATCTTGAAGAAGGCGCAACCGCGAAAGACCGCAATGCGCAGATTGGAGGGCATAAGGCGTGAACGGAAAATACGACGAGATCATGGGACTTCCTCATCACGTTTCCAAAACGCGACCACAAATGCCGATGTCAGATCGTGCAGCGCAGTTTGCACCCTTTGCCGCCCTCACCGGCTATGATTCTGCAATCAAGGAAACCGGACGTCTGACCGACGAAAGGATTGAGCTTGATGAGGGAGCCTTGACCGCTTTGAACATGAGGTATCAGCTTCTCATGGATGCCCTTGATGAAGAGCCGGAGGTTGAAATAACCTACTTCAAACCTGATGAGCGCAAAGCTGGCGGTGCGTATGTAACTGCAACCGGCGCAGTCATAAAGGTTGATGACTTTGAGCGCCTAATTACCATGCAGGACGGCACGAAGATTCCGATGGATGACATCCTAAGCATTGACGGAGAGCTGTTCTTATCCTTAGAATAATGTCGCTTGCCATGCGACCAAATGAAGTGAATACCGAAGTACAATATGACTGTAAGGTGAGACACCAAGCAGTCATTTTTTTATATACGGAGGTACAAAACATGAGAAAGAACATGACGGAGATCGTATTCATCCTTGATCGCAGCGGCTCTATGAGCGGACTGGAAAAAGACACCATCGGAGGATTCAACTCCATGATTGAAAAGCAGAAAAAAGAGAATGGCGAGGCATTGATCTCTACCGTTCTCTTTGACAACGTGAGCGAGGTTATCCATGACCGTGTGCCGGTTCAGAAGGTGGATCCGATGACCGACAGGGACTATTCCGTTCGCGGATGTACTGCCCTTCTGGATGCTATCGGCGGAGCAATTCATCACATTGGGAATGTCCACAAGTACGCAAGAAATGAGGATGTCCCTGAACATACGCTGTTCGTCATCACAACGGACGGCATGGAGAATGCAAGCCGCCGTTATGACAGCGAGACAGTTAAGAAAATGATCGAGCGGCAGAAGGAAAAGTACGGCTGGGAGTTTCTATTCCTCGGCGCAAATATTGACGCAGTTGAAACGGCAAAGCACTTCGGTATTGGAGCAGACCGAGCGGTCAATTATCACTCTGACCATAAGGGAACGCAGCTCAACTATGAGGTTCTGAGCGAAGCGGTTTCTGCTGTCCGTTGCAGCGTACCACTGGGTACGAATTGGAAAAAGCGTATTGATGAGGACTTTAATTCCAGAAAGGACGGGAGAAAGCAATGAGAACGATCACCGTAAAAGGGACAGGCAATGTCTCCGCAAGACCGGATTACATCATCCTCTCCTTGAACATTGAAACCTTATCTAAAACCTATGACCGTGCAATGTCGGAAGCTACCGAGAGAATCGAAAGACTGCAAGGTGCCGCAGTCTGCGTTGGGTATCACAAAGAAGACTTGAAAACCACGAGCTTTGATGTCCAGACAAGGTACGAGAACGTCAAGGATCGGCAAGGAAATTACAAGCGAGAGTTTGTCGGATATGCTTGCAGCTATCGCTTGAAACTTGCATTTGACTTTGACAGCAAACAGCTTGCAAAGATCATTTCTGCGATTGCGGATTGCGGTGCAAAGCCGGAACTCAGTATCGCATTCACTGTAAGAAACCCATCAGCGGTCAGCGAAAAGCTGCTGATCAGCGCGACGGAGAACGCCAGAGCGAAGGCGGAGATTCTTTGCAAAGCATCAGGCAGTACGCTTGGGCAGTTGCTCAACATCGACTACAACTGGGGCGAACTCAATGTTTTTTCCAGAACAAGCTACGATGTTGAAGACTGCATTCAGCCTCTCATGGCGATGAGCAAGTGCGCCGCACCTGAGATTGAGCCGGTTGATATTGATGTGACAGACACAGTGGCTTTCACATGGGAAATCCAATGATTTTTTGACTTTTTTGAAATCCGGTACTCAACAAACGCCCTTTTTGTGTCCGTTGTAAAGTGAAGGGACATTTCACGGAGGAATCTTCGGGGAATACGATTTTGGGAGATTAGCAAGCAAATCCGGTGAGTACCCACCGGAGAAAAATCAGTTAAGGAGACCCTGCCCTTAACATCAGATTTTTGCTTGTTGGGATAGTCCCAAACCCTTCTAATCTTTACGACGGAGGGCGCAGCATGGTACGAAGAACACGAGACATTCAGAAGAAGATTTGGCTGACACCACAGGAAGAACGGACGATTGCAAAGAAGATGGAGATGATCGGCACGGAGAACTTCGGTGCGTATGCAAGGAAGATGCTGATTGACGGCTACATCATTGTCGTAGACTACACAGAGCAGAAAAAGCTCGCCGCCGAAATCAACAAGATCGGCGTGAACATCAATACCGTCTGCCGCAGGATCAACTCGACGGGACGATTCTATCAGGACGATATTGACGAGCTGAAAGAAAAGATGGACGCGGTATGGCAGTTACTAAAATCAAAGCAATCCGAGGAACTTTGAGCAAGGCAATCGCGTACATTCTGAATCCCGAAAAGACCGACGAGAAGCTGCTGGTCTCGTCCTACGGCTGTGCCAGCGAGACCGCAGCGCGGGAATTTGAATGGACGCGGAGAATAGCCGAGCAAAAAGGGATGAATCCGGTCAGGATCATAGCCCGTCATGTGATCCAGTCCTTTGAAATTGGAGAGGTCACGCCGGAGCTTGCCCACGAGATCGGCAAGCAATTTGCGGATGAAATCCTCGGTGGAAAATACGAGTATGTGCTGACCACGCACATTGACAAGGACCATGTTCATAACCATCTGATTTTCAATGCGGTTGACTTTGTGGACTACCACGCCTACAAGAGCTACAAGCGGATTTACTATGATATGCGTGAGGTCAGCGACCGGCTCTGTAAGGAAAACGGTCTCTCTGTTATCCCTCCCTCTCAGAACAAAGGCATGAGCTACAAGGAGTACACCGAAGCCAAACGCGGCACGAGCTGGAAGCAAAAACTCAAGCAGACCATCGACCGGCTTGTCATCACAGCGAAGGACTACGATGATTTTCTGCGGCTCATGCAGGAAGCCGGTTATGAAATCAAACCCGGCAAATACATCTCCTTCCGCGCTGAAGGTCAGGATCGGTTTACCCGTTCTAAGACCATCGGAGAGAACTACACCGAGGAACGCATCAAGGAGCGGATTGCCGGACGGACGCCCCGAAGAAGTCAGAGACAGACCACGCCGAAGGGCATCTCTCTCATCGGAGATATTCAGGAGCGGATCAGGCTCATCGACAGCATTGGTTACGATCAAAAAGCAATGCTCACGATCCTCAAGGAAGCGGCACGGACACTCAACTATCTCACGGAAAACAACTTGCTCCAATACGCCGATCTTGAGAAGAAGGTCGAGGATGTTCACAGCTCCTATGACCGTACCGGCAAGGAACTGAAAGGTGTTGAAGCGCGACTGCGGGAAGTCCAGCCGCTTATCAAAAACATCTCCAATTATCAGCGTCTCAAGCCTGTGTATGATGCCTTCCAGAAGGCAAAAGATAAGCCGGGTTTCAAGGCAAAGCATGAGGCAGAGCTTGTGATCTTTGAGGCGGCGCGGAGTACGCTTCTTGCTATACAGGGCGATGAAAAACTGCCGAGCTTGAAGACGCTGCAAGCGAAGCAAGCGCAGCTCTTTGAAGAACAGGAACGGCTATATACTGAACGGAACAGGTTCAAAAAAGAAGCAAAGAAAATAGAGACGATCAAGTCTAATGTTGATACGTTCCTCTCTCCTTCTGCTGGCCATAACCGTGATCATCGGCGCAGCACACAGCGCGAATAGTCCTTTCAAAAGCAGGACATCTCCTGTTGACCGGAGATGCCCTGCATCCTTGAGAGAAGGTTCGAGAAATTGAAACTTTTTCTTTAATTTCTGCATCAACGAATTGCTCTTGAGAATGAAATCCAGTATAATATTATAAGCGATGTTGAATGCAAGCAAGCGAAAGGATGGTTGCCGTGCGCATAAGCTATAAGAAACTATGGATGCTTCTTCTGGAACGCGACATAAAGAAGACTTCTCTACGACATGAGGTAGGGCTGTCTGCCGGAACATGGACAAAACTGAATAAGGGGGAAGAAGTGTCCCTCTCTATTTTGCTGCGCATTTGTGATTACTTGAACTGTGACATCGGAGATATATGTGAGGCTGTGCGAACGGACAAGAACTGAGTCCGGTTTTTCGTACAGCTCTTTTTGTAGAATAGTAAGTGTGAAACTATAACTTTGGAGGTTGCTGAAATGGCTGAAAATAACACAAGCAATATCGGCTTTGAAAAACAAATCTGGGACGCGGCTTGCGTCCTGCGCGGAAACATCGACGCATCCGAATATAAGTCGGTCGTTCTCGGACTGATTTTCCTGAAATACATTTCAGATCGCTTTGAAGCAAAGTACAAGGAGCTGGTTGAAGAAGGCGATGGATTTGAAGAAGACCAGGACGAATACACTGCCGAAAACATCTTCTTTGTCCCTGAGAATGCACGATGGAGCGCGATTGCTGCTGCCGCTCATACGCCGGAAATTGGCACGGTGATTGATGATGCAATGCGCAGTATTGAGAAAGAAAACAAGCGTCTCAAAGATATTCTTCCTAAGAACTTCGCCCGTCCAGAGCTGGACAAGCGGCGTCTTGGTGAAGTGGTTGATCTCTTCACCAATATTCAGATGATCGAGCATGGAAACAGCAAGGACATTCTTGGTCGCACATACGAATATTGCCTCTCCAAGTTTGCCGAGCAAGAAGGCAAACTTGCCGGTGAGTTCTATACTCCCTCTTGCGTTGTGCGTACCCTTGTTGAAGTGTTGCAGCCGTTTAATGGGCGTGTTTATGACCCGTGCTGCGGCTCTGGCGGTATGTTTGTTCAGTCCGCAAAGTTCATCGAAAATCACGGCGGCAACATCAACAAGATTTCTGTTTTTGGTCAGGACTCTAACCCGACCACATGGAAGATGGCGCAGATGAATCTTGCCATTCGCGGTATTGAAGCCGACCTCGGCAAGTTTAATGCGGACACATTCTTTAACGATTGTCACCCGCAGCTCAAGGCAGACTTTATTATGGCGAATCCTCCCTTCAATCTTTCTGGCTGGGGTGCAGATAAACTCGTTGATGATGTCCGTTGGCAGTATGGTACGCCTCCTGCTGGAAATGCAAACTTCGCGTGGTTGCAGCACATGATCTGGCATCTCGCTCCGAATGGACGTATCGGTATGGTGCTTGCAAATGGTTCGCTTTCTTCGCAGTCCGGCGGTGAAGGTGAAATCCGCAAGAACATTATCAATGCTGACCTTGTGGACTGTATCGTTGCAATGCCGACGCAGCTATTCTACACGACGCAGATCCCGGTATCGCTCTGGTTCCTTGCAAAGAACAAGAAGCAAAAAGGCAAAACGCTGTTCATCGACGCACGGAAACTCGGCACTATGGTTACGCGGAAACTGCGCGAACTGACGGATGAAGACATCAAGAAAATTGCCGACACTTATAATGCCTTCGTTGATGGAACACTCGAAGATGAAAAGGGCTTCTGTGCTGTTGTCACTACACAGGACATTGCAAAGCAGGATTACATTCTCACTCCGGGACGCTATGTTGGTATTGAGGAACAGGAAGATGACGGCGAGCCGTTTGAAGAGAAAATGGGGCGTTTGACTTCTGAACTTTCTGAGCTTTTCGCAAAGTCCCATGAACTTGAGACGCAGATCAAAGAACGACTGGGGGCGATTGGATATGGGCTATGAAACGTATCGTATTGCTGACCTAATTGATGAAATTGCGATGGGTCCATTCGGATCAAATATTAAAGTCTCGTGTTTTGTGGATAGTGGCGTACCTGTCCTAAATGGTAGTAATCTTGAGGGCTTTTCTCTATCCGAAAAGACATTCCGCTATGTCACAAGGAAAAAAGCTGACTATCTTAACAAGGCAAATGCACATCGCGGGGATATTGTAATAACACACAGAGGAACGCTTGGGCAAATAGTGTTTATTCCTCAAGATTCAAAATATGACCGGTATGTGATTTCGCAATCTCAGTTTAGGGTGCGATGCAACGACAAGGTTTTGCCCGAATACCTTGTCTATTACTTCCACACTCCAATAGGACAGCATAAACTTCTAAGCAATGCCTCACAGGTTGGCGTCCCTGCATTGGCGAGACCATCTTCGACCTTTCAACAGATTGAGGTCGTATTGCCTGAATTAAGTATTCAGAAATGTGTTGTCGAGATTATTTCCACAATCCAAAAAAAGATTGTGAACAATCAAGAGCTAAACGATAATTTAGCAGCTTAGAGCTGGACAGCAGACACATCGATCTCGCCAGACATCAGTTTGGGCAGCAAATTATCTCTCAATGTCGCAAGCGATTGATTCTGCTCTTCCAAAATACGTTGCTGTGCAAAGATAGGAGCGCAAAAGTCGCTGAATTTGGCAAGAGTTTCAGCGTCAGGAATAACCGCCGGGACATTTTTCATAGTGCTGCCAGATACTTCTTTGAATGTTGACCCGGATGCCATGCCTTCAATGACCGGGAGAGTGTTTTTCAAAAAGAAGTAAACAAATGGTGTTCCAATTTCCGGCTTAGGCACAACCGATTTGAAACCTTGATTTGTTGTTACTTCACCAGCGGCGATAGCAATATAACCTATTGGCGCACGAGATGAGAACAACACTGTTCCTTCTGGCATGATTGCTGCGCTGCTGTTCTTCAAACCAAGTTCAGTTATGTCATTCTCACCATGAGAAACGAACTTCGACTTGTTGATAGATAAATCTTTCGGGGTTATCCATGCTATACCGGACTCCGTGTAATACTCAGGTTTAGCTTTTGAAGGTGTACTGCCTCCAACAACAGTACCAAGATCGCTAATTGTTCCGATAGCCCATTCTGGATCAGCATTATCAACAAATAATTCTTGAAAATAGGATTGAGCTTGCTGCTCTAAATTATCGTTTATCTGCTCGTTGCAGGTGATCTTATCTTCGAGGCATTGCATCGTTTGTACGATAACTTCTTGTACAGCAAGCGAAGGAACGGGTATGGTCAAATTGGCAACTTCGGAAAATGTAATCTGAGGGAATGTGCCAGATCGCGTTTCAGCTAACAGTTGAAGTTCTGCAACTGTGGAACTATTCTTCAAGAAATAGTATAGGTACTTAGGAGATACCACATCCTTTTTTGCACGAATTACCATCAGTTTAGTTGAAGAGATTTAGTCTATTGGCGAAAAATCCACATAGGCAAACCGCCTGTTCTGTGGACGGATCTCGCTATATAAAATATCGTCTCGCTGAAAAGTCTTCTTGAACTGCCCTTTCAAATTGGAGTTTGGAACTCGTTCGTGGTTGAGAACTCTACCCTCTAAAACGTCCGAGGTATTGATAAGCGTCACCATATTCTTTTTTTCGCGATAAGTGTCCGAAATAGACGAACAAACTTCACCAACGGGCATATATATTGTTCCATTCATACTACCCACCATCCTAACCGATGTATTTTCTATGTGCCAGCTTCACATTCTGCTGTTTCACCATTGCATAGTGCATGGTGGTGTCGATTTTCTGATGCCCTAAGAGCTGCTGGACTTGCTCTATGGGCATTCCTTTGTCTATGGCAGTTGTAGCCAGTGTACGCCTGAACTTGTGAGGGTGAACCTTCGGGATATTCAGACGCTTTCCCAGCTCCCGAAGGCGTGTCTCCACTCCGCCAATCATCAATCGGTCAAAGGGAGCTTTCAGGGAAACAAACAAAGCTGGGTTTTCATCCGTTCGCCCCTCAAGGTAGTTTTGAAGGTGGATTTTCGTCCTTGCGTCGAAATAGACCAATCGTTCTTTATTACCCTTGCCGATAACAACGCATTCGCGCTCATTGAAGTTGATGTCTTCGCGGTTTAGTGTGACCAGCTCACCAACACGCATTCCAGAGGAAGCCAGAAGATCAATCATCGCCAAGTCTCGTGCTGTTGTGCAGTTGTCACGCATCAGCTCTAACACTTCATCGGTGTAGGTGTCCTTGACCACCTTTGCAGTCTTAACTTTGTGAATACGGCGTACCGGGCTTTTCACAATGAAATCCTCATCTTCAAGCCATGAGAAGAAGCTCGACAGTATCCGGCGGATGTTGTCTATGGTCACTTTGCTCGACCTGCGCTGAACTTGATAGTTTGTCAGATAGCGGCGCAAATCATCTGTGGTGATCTGTCGCACAGCCTTTCCAACTCCGGCAATTAGAGCCTCAATCGTCTTCCGGTAGTAGCTCAGGGTTTTCTCCGAACAGCCTTCGATCCGCTTTGCCGTGATAAATGCTTCGACTGCATCTGCTTCGTCTGCTGTAATTGAGCCACTATCATAGGTGATCGTTGCCCCTTCCAATGTCTCAGCCATTGCATCCCGAAGGTGCATGAGTTGTTCGTTGTTAAGATACGGCAGCATTTTTCGCTGTATCTCCGTGATGAGTTGTTCTGTCATTGTCGTGTCTCCTTTCGAGGTAAGAGAACGACATTCAGTGGCAGTCCCTTTTGTAAAACTCTCGCCACTGGTGAGAGTTATTCAGACGGTAAACGATAATTTA
>ENA-ORHS01000093-ORHS01000093.1-human-gut-metagenome-genome-assembly--contig:-NODE-93-length-18148-cov-50.1937_pt1 | contig 18148 bp, 10 predicted proteins | sample MGYA00243080_ERZ508729 | MGnify/ENA primary metagenome ERZ508729 (study PRJEB26277, sample SAMN04329843) | human gut metagenome | biome: human-associated habitat | host: Homo sapiens | place: USA... | reverse complement strand
AACCGCCAAGCGATTTCGGGATTTATTATGTATTCAACTGTGCACCCAATACCTTAAAGGGAATTTTATCACTTTATCAACGTTTATCAAAGAGTTTAATTCTTTCGAGGCGAAAAGAGTATCTTTCCGAGTGGGAAAAAGTATCTTTCCGAGTATTAGAGCATAGCTTCTTAAGGGCTGCCACTAGGATCGGCAGGTCTGCTGAGCCTAGTGGCAACACCTTTTAGTCATACAACTATAACCCTTTTAGTCGTACAACTATAAACCCTTTAGTCGTACAACTATAAACCCTTTAGTCGTACAACTATAAACCTTTTAGTCGTACAACCATAAACCTTCTAGTCGTACAACTACAAAAAAGGCAGACCCCTGTTATTATTTATTGTTGTCTGAAATTCCATTTAGAATTATCGCTATTGAAATCGAAAGGAGCCAAGCCTGGGGTACAATCGCCGAGTGAAACCAATGCCAGTTTCTCTTCTGTGCCTGGCACTGCCTTAGGCATGATGCGATAGGTGCCATCGGTGAGCTGTTCGATACGCCAAAGCTGGGCATCTTCACCCGTAAACTCAGGTTTGGCAATGACATCATGCTGAGCGGTTGCGGTAAGATAGCGAGTAGTGCCTTCTATGCAGATTTTATAATAAGGACCACCCAGATAACCACCCTTTCCGGCAGGCATGATACTCCACTTCTGATGAGGACGGAACATATAATCGTTCATTCTTACCTTCACCTCGCCCTTAGGCCATTCTGCCTCTACCTCCTTCAAAGTCTGAGGTTCGATATTCTTCAGAGGCTTGGTTGGCTTAATCCAGAAAGGTTCGATATCCCGCTGCATTCTCACGAAATCTACGGCAATCTCCAGGGCATAGCCTCTTCGTTCCGATTCTATCTCGTAGGTTCCGGCATGAAATTCATCACCAGCCACAGGCCAGTCGTTCTTCCACAACAAAGGACGGATAGCCAACACGCTTCGTCCTCCCTGTCTGAAATCAGACTCATAGTGGAACGACATCTTTTCTACACCCTCTTCCTCGATATAGCGTCCGAAGTGACCGGGACCCGTCTTCAGATTATTGGCTGCAATCACCATCTTTCCACCGCCCTGCAACATCTCTCTGCCCACATTATCTACGTATGGACCGGTTATCTTTCGCGAACGTCCAACCACGATATTGTAGGTAGAATTAGGACCATCGCAACAGGTGCCATGAGTGCCGAGAAGATAATACCAGCCGTTGCGGTAAATCAAATCAGTAGCTTCGCAGTCGATGGCAATATTGACGGGTTCGTTGCCTTCCATCCGCTTACCTGTCTTCGGATCAAGTTCTACCAGACGGATAAATCCGAAATAGGTACCATAACTGAGCCAGAGTCTGCCGGTAGTAGGGTCGAGCAACAAGCCCGCATCAATGGCATCACAGTCTTCATCATCTAAGGATGAAGCTACCACCACTGGTTCAGTATATTTGAAATCAGGCGATTTCGGATCGAGACTTTTGTTCCACATCGTCAGGACATCACCGCGATGACTGCCGCCCAATCCACCACCCGTAGCACTGTAGGCTACAAGATAACGGTCGCCAATCTTCAACACATCAGGAGCCGCTCCTCTGCCGGGACGGACAGCACCACCCTGCCAGGTCCAGCCATCCTCCGACCAGAGTCCGCCTTCACCCGTTCCAAAGGTATAATACTTTCCATCACACAGGGCAATGGTAGAAGGATCATGAATGAAAGGTTCGCCCACCTGGGCTTCTGCCTCGTAAGCAGAGGAAGACAACAAGGCAACCAAAGCAGCGGCATAAAGTTTCTGCTGAGCAGCAACCGGGCTAAAATATCTGAAAAATATATTGTTCTGTTTCATAACTTTCTATATTGATTGCACTACTTCACATGAATAGACAGGTTTCTGACAGGCTTGCCCTGTCCGTCGATGAATCGGACACAGAAGTCACTCATGCCAGGGCCATTGATTACCGCACCACGAAGGATATTTCTACCTTTCTTCAAGGTAAGCTTCTTAGAAACCACATCATCGCGAACCATCCTCCGGTCGCCTTCGAGCATCACCGCCTCCTCGCCATTGAGCCACCACATGGAGGCACCATTCGAGCCAACAGACAAGCGGACATCTTTCATCTCCTCAGGGCAATCGATTATGGTAACCGCCCAGAACAAGACACCATACTTGGGCTTCTTAAACGAAGTGGCGAAACGGAAGAGCTTCACATTAAACAGTTTACTGTCCAGCGCATGCCATTTCAGCTTTTCCTTCCCCACCTTCACGATGGCTCCATCCTTAGGCAGGATTTCCATCTGTTTAGGGAAATACTGCGTATGGAATATCTCCTTCAGATAAGAATCAGTAAAAACGACATTACTCTTGACAGGCACAGAGATTGGCTCCAGGAGCAACCATCTCTGAATAAAGCCAGCCGCATTAGGCATGACAGGCTGCTTGCCGACTGGTCCGAAATAAGGATTGATGTCTGCAGGTAAATTCCGATTTTGGGCATCCGCAGAGGAATGCCCAAAAAGGAATACACATAAACAAAACAATCTAACTATTTTATTGAAAAAGTAATTCATAGACTATTCATTTTATTTTTGAGGTTCGATAATCTGATAACGACCACTCAGATGCATGAAGGCGAAGAGACGCAACAGTCCGTCGTAGTAGCCATCGAAGAAGCCTTCTTTGTCTGGTTCATGCTTGGCATTCCAGAAATGACTGACGAATTCCCTGCCCTTCACATGATTGCTGACCAATGAAGCCGCAGCCGAAGTGGCTACAAAACCGATAGAATGACGGAGTGCCTTAGGAGCCGTACCTGCCGGCAGAATATCTTCTACCATTGTGCCATCTACATTATACTGATCCAAGAAAGAATCAATGCCCTTACTATACAGGAAGTTCTGCAGCGTATTGGCATATTTCTGCTGCCACTCCTTATCCTTGCAAGCCCAGGAATAATCGAGCGCTATGTTCATTGGCACTCGCCATGAGTCATAACGGAAAGCATCACCCAGCAACCGACCGGTCTTCATCAGACTGCCATCATAGTTGCAATAGTCCGGGTTCAAGCCCGTCTTCTCATTGATACACTTATGCAAAAACTCACGGCTTTTCTCAGCACACTCCTTCCAGAACTGGGACCGTCCGTCGTTAGCCCATTTCGCCCAAACCTCGTAAAAGGCAGGGAGATGGTAAGAAGGGTCGGTAAACTTCCCGCCCCAATGATCGGGCGTAAAGGTGATGAGCTGATGTTCAAGATTGATGAGCGGAGCTGTGCGGTCCATTCCCGCCTTCTGCATGCTGCAATCCAGAATATGCTGCGCTTCCTTCAGATAGTTGATGCCCGTATCATTGCCCCATCGGTTGGATGCAAAGATGAGCGAAGTTACGAAATAGAGTTCACCATCCGATGCGGCTCCCTGCGCATTTCTCGTTCCATCAGTCTTGCAGCTCCATGCGAAATAGCCCTTATAAGGTCCTTCCTGATGCTGCATGTATTTCTTGCTCCATCGCCAGAGACGGTCGAAGATGTCCTTCTTGTCAAACTGCACGGCAGCCATCATTCCATACGACATGCCTTCGGTTCTCACATCATTGTTCTTTATATCGCTGACATATCCCATGGAATCGCCCACTTCGAAATAAACCTTGTTCTTACCGTAGAATACATCGTTGAACACTTCGTTCACCTTCCTGTCTATATCAGCCTGCTTATAGCCCATCTCGGCAAAGAGATTACGATACTGGTGAGTTTCGAAAGCTCCCTTTTCCCAAGGCAACGCATCGAAGCCCAGCCAGTCAACCTCGACGTCGGCACCACTCTGCAAGGATACGTGTAGAGCATGAACGCCCTGAGGAGCATGAAGCACCTGGGCACGGACATTCTTCCAGGCTGCCGACTTCGGAATCTTCACCTTAGCGATGATATTACCCTTCTTGCCATCGGCTCTGACTACGAGCACACCGCCCTTTGAAGACTTGGCACGAATGGTGATTTCTTCCACCTTCTCATTACCGAAATCCACCTTATTATATATAAGGGCAGTATTCGATTTAGAAAAGAGAGTCTTCCATCCTTCAAAACAGTTGTTCTTATCCAGATAATCAATACCAATACCCTTGCCTTGCAGCGCAGAATAGCGGTCAATCTGAATATGCGAACGTGCCTTCGTCAATCCCACACCTCTTAGCGTAGGTATCACCTTCTGTATCGTTCCGTCAGGATTGAAGTTCAGAGAGTCGATTCGCACCGAGCGGTTCTTATCGAACTTAGGCGAATAATCATTATGGTGATAGAAGAGATACCACTGTCCCTGATATTCCACGATGCTATGATGATTGGTCCAGCACTTCGTAGGCGACTCATCCATGATGATGCCCTTGAATGTGAAAGGTCCCATCGGATGGTCAGCCATGGCATAAGCCAGCGTTTCGGTTCCATCCTTTTCACGTACCCAAGGGAAGGTGAAATAATACTTGCCGTTACGCTCGAAAGCAAATGGTCCTTCCTTGAAACCATCTGGCAATCCCTCCACCAGTTTGGGTTCCGAGGCAAGTTCCGTCATGTTTGGTTTCAGCTTAGCCATGTGCAATCCTGCTCCAGCCCAGTAGATATAAGCCTGTCCGTCCTTATCTATCAGCACACAAGGATCTATGCCGTGCACCCCCTCTATGGGTTTCCACATCGGCATAAACGGTCCTTCGGGCTGGTCGGCAACCGCCACACCTATTCCGAATCCCTTCTCCTCCCCTTTCGGAGCGGCAGGGAAATAGAAATAATATTTTCCGTCTTTCTCTACACAGTCAGGAGCCCACATCGTATAACTGCCGTCCTGTACCCAAGGTACTTTGTCCTGCGAAACGATGACTCCATGATCCTGCCACTCAGTAAGATTAGTGGAAGAGAAAACGTGATAATCTGCCATGCAGAACCATTCCTTCAGTTTCTCGATAGGACTCGGAATATCATGAGAAGGATAAAGATATACCTTCCCGTTGAATACGCGAGCCGTAGGATCAGCAGAATACTGTCCGCTGATAATCGGGTTCTGAGCCGAAGCTCCTGTCGATAACGCCAGCATCAAGGTACACATCCATGTTTTCATACGCAAATTTCTTTAAAGAAGAAAAAAGGGAGTGCTTTTTTTCAAAACACCCCCTAATTGTCAAACAATCTATAGTTCTTTAAACTTAAAACACTATATTAACAAAACAACTTCATGATTACCAACCAGGATTCTGCTTTAGGTTAGGATTCTTATCCAACACGGTCTGTGGATAAGGGAAGAACTCATGCTTGCCCTCCTTGAAACCTACCTTGAAATTAGTCTCAGGAGTGTTGGTCGTATAGAAACGGCTGTTTGCTTCTGATCCATGCTCCCAAGTTACATTCTGGTCGTCTGCTTTTGGAGTTCTGAAAACCTTATCAAACAAATGTGGCACGACTGTACCAGCCTTAGTCAAACGCTCAATGGCCTTTGTATCATTCCATCGCATGATATCGAACCAACGACAGCCTTCAAGCCAAAGTTCATATGACTTTTCTTTCTTCAACACATCCATATCAACAGTTTCACTGATTGTCTTGGAACCAGCACGTTTCTGAATCATGTTGATATATTTCTTAGCTTCAGCCTGATCGCCTATCTGAAGACAAGCCTCTGCATAATTGAGCAAAACCTCAGCGTAACGCATGACAAGATAATTATTCAAGCGAATATTATCACCATATTTCTTGCCATCAGTATCAGAAGCTCTCATTATTTGCTTGAACGCCAACCAGGTAGAGTTGCCGTAGAGTCCCTGAACAGGGTCATTGATGCCAATCTTGTTACTGGTTTTCTTCTGCTCGTCAGTCATATTATCGATTTCATCCTTGCCGTAAGACATATGATAAACCGCATCATCAATATGCTTTAAAGTAGCCTTCAAGCGATAAGAGTCACCATCATTTTTATAGAACTCGTCACCAAACCACTGAGGCACGCCAAGGCCACCCCAGCCATCAACGCCGCCACAATAAACCTTGTTAGGAGAAACCACAAAGTGATCAGCACGCCAATCCCAATAGTTGGTTTCCATCCAGCTAGAACGCTGAATCATACCACCCCAATCGGTCTTACCTGCATTATACTCGAAGTTGACTTCAAATACCTTCTCCTCGTTGGCATCACCCTCGATATGGAAGTTGTCAGCATATTTCTCACCAGGAACAAGGTCATACTTGCCCGAGTCTATAACCTTTTTAAGGGCAATTTTAGCCTTATCATACTGACCGGCAAACAAATAAGCCTTTCCGGCAAGAGCATATGCAAAGCCCTTGGTTACCTTCACAGCTCCATCCTTGTCATCCTTACTTTTACGCTCATCCAAATCGTTGGCAGCATTCTCACATTCCTGCGCAATCCACTCTATCAACTGTTGGTGATTCATAGGATGCTCAGGATCCTTATCACAATTAAAAGGCTGCGCAGAAGCATCCAGAACATGAGTTACCAATGGTGGAGTACCCCAAAGATTAGCTAACAGGAAATAATCATAAGCACGAAGCACACGAGCCTCTGCAGCGCAACGTTTCTGCACAGCGGTAGTAGCATCGGCAAAGTGATCGAGTACAAGGTTACAGGTATATACAGAGAGATAGAGACCTGTGTACATAAACTTTGGCACCTCAGCCTCAGCATCATAATAGAACTGATTGAGCATGATACCAAACGTATTATCACCAGAGTTGGCACCTGCTGCCAACACATCGTCTCCACACTCATTGACTATCAGTTTCAATGGAGTATAAATACCTGGGCCACCACCATCGTGGTTACGTCCCATCACATTACACATAAAGCCTTCGTATGCAGCAACGAGGGCTGCCTCTGCATCAGCATCGGTCTTATAGAAGTTCTCGGTAGGTATTACACCCTTCTGCTCAATGTCTAGCTGATCCTCACAAGACGTAGTGAGCGTCATTGTTCCTGTGGCAGCAAGAGCCAATATTGTTGAAAATAATATTTTCTTCATTGTTTTTGAATATTAAAGGTTAGAATGTTACATTGATACCAAATACCACCTTCTTGGAAGTTGGATAAGTACCATTATCAAAACCACGAGAGGCACCACTGTTGATAGAAGCAGTCTCCGGATCAGCACCAGGATACTTGGTGATGGTGAAGAAATCATCCAGTGAGCAATATACACGAAGATTGCTGATACCTGCCACGCTAGTGATAGCCTTTGGCAATGTATAGCCCAACTGAATCTGCTTGATCTTGAAATACGAGCCACTGAACACAGCTGCATCAGAACTGAAGAACTTCCAGTCGGTAGCAACCTTTTTCATATCAGGATATTTAGCATTGGTGCGGTCTGCTCTCCAAGAATCCTTCCAGTAGGTATCAATTCCATTGATCAACGGACGGTCTGCAGAAACCATCAAGTTGTAAATCTTGTTGCCAGCAGCGCCTGTTCCAAATACGGTGAGGTCAAAGCCCTTATATTCTGCATTAAGAGTAATACCATAAGTAAACTTAGGAATAGCTGAGCCCAAATCCTGCTTATCTTCATCGGTTGGAGCTGAAGTTGTTTCGCCATTCTTATTATAATAGAGAGCACTACCATCTTCGGCTACACCTGCATACTTGTAACCACGGAAATACCATACCTGATGGCCAGCCTCGAATGTAGGCTTAAGCTGGTTATTGAATCCATCAATACCTATTTCGGTCAAACGGCTTATAAGGTTAGAAACCTCCTTCACCTCATTCTTCAGAGTTGAACCATTTACGGTCACACTATACTTGAAGTCCTTGATGTTGTCTCTCCAACCCAACTCGAAATCAAGACCAGAGTTAAGTACCTTACCTGTATTAACAACACTCTTGTTTACACCAATCTCAGGAAGAGGAGTAATCTCAATCAAGAGGTCTTTGGTAGTCTTGCGATACCAGTCAACACCCAAGGTAAGACGGTCGTTAAGGAAACGAGCATCAAGTCCAAGGTCAATCTGCTCTGAAGTTTCCCACTTCAAGTCTGGGTTAGCAAGTCCAGAAGGCTTAGAACCAAAAGTCAGCTTACCATCTCCAATAGAAGGATTATACTGATAGAAACTCTGATTAAGAGCTAAGGTAGAAGCATAACGATAATTGTTCAAGATATTGACGTTACCATTCTGACCCCAAGAACCACGAAGTTTCAAGAAAGAAATGGCATCACGACTTATATTGTCCTTGAAGAACTTCTCATTGCTGATAGCCCATCCTGCTGAAACTGATGGGAAGTTACCCCAACGTGCCTTCTTTGAAAGTTTTGATGTATCGAAAGCATCACGACGGAAGTTAACCTGCATGAAGTAACGGTTGTCATAGCTGTAAGATACACGACCAAAGTAAGATAACTCTGTAGCATCTGAAGGAGCGTTACCTACATTCTTGGTTGCATTAGCCAACAAGTAGTCGATGTAATGGAAGTTTGGCTCATAAGATGTGAGTATGTTACCTCCTGTAGAACTGATGGAACTGTTATCCCAATGATTCTTGGTAAACGACATACCTGCCATGGCACCAATAGTGTGCTTGCCGATTGTTGTCAAATAGTTGGCAAAGTTCTCCCACTGATAGTACAAGCCATTATTGGTTTTCGCTTCAATGGTATAGTTTTCACTATGTGCCATAGATGATAACCAATATGGAGTCTCGTAGTTATGATAGTTACTCTGAGTGATACGATAACCTAAGCGAGAAGTAAATGTAAAGCCCTTGAATGGCTTGATATTGGCAGCAACGGTACCACGTACATTGATACCAGAAGTCCATGTGTCATGACGGTCGCGCTGATAGAGAGGGTTACCAGTAGCATCATCTACATATTTAGAAGTACCATAGTAGTCATTGTTATGGCTTGGATCTCTAGGAACTGGGCCACCGGCTTCTACCTGTGCCTTCATGCCAGGAGCCAAATCCTCCACATTACTGATATAAGCTGGAGTCAAAGGATCGATAGAAACCACAGAGTTCAGCAATGAACCATAACCCTTGGTCACGCCTTTGGTCTTCCACTTTTCAAAAGATGTATTGGTAGTAATGTTCAACCACTTGTAAACATCATAATCGGCATTGATCTGACCAGTGAAACGCTTATAAGTATCCTTGCTACCTTTAACGATACCATCATTGTTCAGGATATTCAAGCTGGCGAGGAAACGGCCCTTGCCATTGCTTGCCTGCACGGTGAGGCTATGCTGATGAGCCAGACTGTTCTCAAATACCTCGTCATACCAGTTGGTGTTCTGACCATTATAGTTGTTCTTCTTCAGAAGATCATCGTTCAAGTCGCCCAAATACTTGTGATACTCGATATACTCAGGAGCATCAAAGATATCAGCCTTCTTTCCCAACGACTGGATAGTGAACTTGCTGCTGTAAGAAATCTGAGCCTTACCGCCATTGGCAGCACCCGTCTTGGTAGTAATGATAACGACACCATTACCAGCCTGCGCACCATAGATGGCAGCAGAAGCGGCATCCTTCAATACCTCCATGCTCTCAATCATAGATGGATCCAGGTACTGGATGTTATCCACCTTCAGACCATCGACGATGAGCAACGGACCGATATTACCACTATTGGAAGAATAACCACGGATACGGATATCGGCAGCCTCACCCGGACCACCCGAGTTGATAATCTGTACACCGGCAGCCTTACCCTGGAGGGCAGCACCGGCATCGGTAGCTGACAAACCCTTGATGTCATCGCTCTTGATAGATGCAACTGCACCAGTCAGGTCGCTCTTCTTCTGAACGCCATAACCGATGACAACGACATCATTCAGAACTTTTGAATCATCCTTCAAGGTAATGGAAAGGGTTTTACCAGCCTCAGCTTTCACGGTCTTAGGCTCCATACCCACATAGGTAATTGTCAATGTTGCACCAGGTGCAGCATCAATGCTAAACTTACCATCCAAGTCGGTAACAACACCCAGCTTGCTACCATCTACTTTAACAGTAGCACCAATCACAGGTTCTCCACTTGGATCAGTCACTATACCTTTTACTATGCTCTGAGCCGAAACTCCCAAAGGAAGCAAACAGAGCAGGAATAGCAATACAAACGGCTTTTCAATCATTTTAAAATTCACCATCATAAAAATTGATTAATAGTTATACTTACTTGTCAGTTGCTAAATATTACATTATTATATTCTACATCCTAAATTCTCAAAAAAATCATTAAGAATGCTGAAACACGCCGCAAAAATAGATAAAAACATTAAAACGCATTTTACCTCAAGTAACAAATACTTTATCAAACATAACATCTACCCCAAAAGAAACAAAATGAAACATATTCTGAGACCTGAGAAAAAAGAATCACCTTATTATATAACAAAGGGAAAAGTTATTGATATATGAGACAAAGCACGTATGGAAATCTTTTCATAACTTTGCAAACAGAACAGAAGATGAAAATCAATCTAATAATTTAATTAAATATAAACTATGAAGAGATTATCAATCTTAGCATCGATGCTCGCGATGGCGTGCCTACCTATGATGGCACAGAAAACGGGCAGTAAGGTTCAGGAAAAGCCTGATCCAAATTTTCAGATTTATCTCTGCTTCGGACAGTCGAACATGGAAGGAAATGCGGCTATCGAAGACATCGACCGAACGGGCGTGAACCCGAGATTCCAGGCTATGTATGCCGTGGATGATGAAAAGGCGGGATGGAAGAAGGGACAATGGCACACCGCCGTGCCGCCACAGGCAAGACCCTCTACAGGACTGACTCCTGTTGACTATTTCGGAAGAAAGATGGTGGATAACCTGCCAGACAGCATCAAGGTGGGAACCATCACCGTGGCCGTGGGCGGAGCCAGCATCGACCTCTTCGATAAGCGTACCTATAAGGCTTATCTCAAGAAACAACCCGACTGGATGAAGAACTTTGCATCCCAGTACAACGGAAATCCATACGCCCGACTGATAGAACTGGCAAAAATAGCCAAGAAGCAGGGTGTTATCAAGGGCATCCTCCTGCATCAGGGCGAAACCAACAACGGCGATGCCAACTGGCCTAACCGTGTAAAGACTGTTTATAACGACATCTTGAAGGATTTGAATCTGAAGGCAGAAGACGTACCTCTGCTCGTAGGCGAAACCGTACAGAAGGATATGGGCGGAAAATGCTGGGCACATATCGCCATCGTTGATGATATTGCCAAGACCATTCCTACAGCCCACGTCATTTCTTCAAAGGGCTGTCCACAACGTGGCGATGGTCTACACTTCATCGCAGAAAGCTACCGCACCATGGGCAAGCGCTATGCAAACATGATGCTCGCCCTGCAGGGAATCATTCCAGACAGCAACTATCCGCGTGTAGATAAGGACCGCAGAGCTTATGTAAAGCTCCATGCTCCTGAGGCAAAGAAAGTAATCTTCGACATCTGCGGCAAGCAATATGAGATGAAAAAGGATTTGGATGGCGACTGGTACGGCGTGAGCGATCCGCTGGTAGTAGGATTCCACTACTATTTTCTGAATGTAGATGGCGTGCAGGTAGTTGACCCTGCCAGCGAAACCTACTTCGGCTGCTGCCGTGAAGCAGGCGGTCTGGAAGTTCCAGAAGGAGCAGAAGGCAACTACTACCGTCCTCAGCAGGGCGTAGCCCACGGTCAGGTTCGCTCAGTATCTTACTATGCAGCCTCTCAGAAACAGTTCCGCCGCGCCATGGTTTACACCCCTGCCGAATATGAAACCAACACCACCAAGCGCTATCCTGTGCTCTATCTGCAGCATGGCATGGGCGAAGACGAAACGGGCTGGAGCAAGCAGGGAATGATGCAGCACATCATGGACAACCTGATAGCAGAAGGCAAGGCTGAGCCTATGATTGTTGTCATGGAGAGTGGCGATGTAAAGAAGCCTTTCGTTGCCCGTCCAGGCAAGAATGTAGATGAAGAGCGCAGCCACTATGGAGCTTCTTTCTATGATGTGATTATCAAGGATCTGATTCCGATGGTTGACAAGACATTCCGCACTTATATCGACCGCGAGCATCGTGCGATGGCTGGCTTGTCATGGGGCGGATACCAGACATTCAACACCGTATTGCCTCACATGGACAAGTTTTCTGCCCTTGGAACCTTTAGCGGTGCACTCTTTGGCGTGGATGTAAAGACCTGTTTCAATGGAGTTTTTGCCGATGCAGAGAAATACAACAAGAACATTCATTATATGTTTATGGGCTGCGGTTCGGAAGAGAACTTCGGTACCGAGAAGATGGCACAGCAGTTGAAGGAACTGGGCATCAAGCTCGATGTTTATGTATCACCAGGCACTCATCATGAGTGGCTCACCTGGCGCCGTTGCTTCAAGGAATTTGTTCCTCACCTCTTTAAATGGTAAACAAACTATCAGACACAATAAATCCCAGAACTGCTTGGAAGAGCGATTCTGGGATTTATTTATATACTTCTTACCATTGAATTCCCGCACAGAAATTACGTCACGACGTATCTTTTACTACGTCCGGACGTAACTTTTGCTGCGTCGGGACGTAGCAAATCCCTCAAAAACACCGTTATTTTGCAGATTTTATGCCAAAAGTGGTAATAGGTGGCAATAAGGTGACAATAAAAACACCCCTTATTGCCACATGTTATCCTCTAATAATCAAAGAGTTAAGTATAAGTGTGGCAAATGTGGCATTAAATTAGAAAAAAAATACACATGTAATACTACAGGATACTTATATAGCTCAGTCAGCTAACTCAAGTAGTTCAATCAGCTAACCCAAGTAGTTCAGTAAGCTAACTCAAGTGACTCAATCAGCTGACGCAGATATCTCGACAAGCCGACGGATACGTCTCCGTTAGCCTACGGAGTCGTATCCGTAACCCAACGGAGTCATATTCTTAACCCAATGCAGTCATATTCTTAACCCCACGCAGCCATATCTGTAGGCAAACGGAAGCACATCATGGCAAACTATCAGACATAATAAATCCCAGAACTGCTTGGAAGAGCGATTCTGGGATTTTTTATACCATTTGTTTAATATTTATATTATATAGATTAATTCGTTACTGAAGTTTCGCATGTAAGCCCCACACGCCCTGAAAGGGCGTGTGGGTAATTTCAACCGTACAGGTCGAAAAGTTTTAGAAAAAGTTATCAGATAGTATTGGGGATAGCAAAATCTTTACTTTTTTACCTTTTTACTTTTTTACCTTTAAAAATCCCAGAAATCTCTTGCAGATATGAAAATAAAACCGTAACTTTGCGGCATGGATTTTTAATACAGATGATTATGAAGCAGGTAGAAGAAAGATACATCAGCTTGCTGACCGACTTCGGTTTCAAGCGAATTTTTGGAACAGCAATGAACAAGGATTTGCTCATTTGCTTCCTCAACAGCTTGTTTAATGGCAAACAGGTTGTGAAGGACGTATCGTATCTAAACCCGGAGCATGTGGGAGATGTCTATACCGACCGCAGAGCCATCTTTGATGTATATTGCGAAGGCGAAAACGGCGAGAAGTTCATTGTAGAAATGCAGAATGCGTACCAGACGTATTTCAAGGATCGCGCCCTCTTCTACTCCACCTTCCCTATCCGAGAACAGGCGCCCAAGGGGAATGAGTGGGATTTCAAGCTCAATCATATCTATACCGTTGCCCTGCTCAACTTCAGCATGAACGAGGATGCATTCGACAAGGAGAAAATCCGCCATCATGTGCAGTTGTGCGACACTGCTACCCACAAAGTATTTTACGACAAACTCGAATATATCTATGTAGAGATTTCCAAGTTCAACAAATCCCTGGAACAACTGGATACGCTCTACGAGAAGTGGCTCTATGCACTGAAGAACCTCTATAAACTTACCCAGCGCCCTAAAGAGCTGTGCGACAAGGTCTTCGACCGCCTCTTTGAGGAAGCCGAGATAGCCAAGTTTACTCCGCAGGAAATGAGGGAGTATGAGACCAGCAAGATGGCATATCGTGACATCAAGAATTCCGTAGACACTGCCAAGCGTGAAGGCAAACAAGAAGGTCTTGCGGAGGGTATAGAAATAGGCAGGGAAAAGGGCATGAAGGAAGGTATGGAAAAAGGTATGGAGAAAGGTAGAGCAGAAGGCAAGCATGAGGCCAACACAGAAACAGCACAACGATTGCTGGCAATGGGACTTTCTGCCGAACAGGTTTCCAAAGCTACCCAGCTACCTTTGGAAATCATTAAGAATCTGAGCAATACATAAAAAATATAATAGCGGAGATATTGATGCCAAATATCACCATAATAAATCCCAGAACTGCTTGGAAGAGCGATTCTGGGATTTTTTATACCATTTGTTTAATATTTATATTATATAGATTCTACATCATCGTACACATTATTATATATAGTACGATGCGAGCATTATAAAACGTCTCATCTATTACTTGATAACCATCTTTTTACCATTCTTGATGACAACGCCCTTATAGTTCTTACCTACCTGCTGACCAGCGAGGTTGAAGCACTTGCCATCCTTAGCTACATTTGCACTCTCAATATTAGAAATGCCTGTAGTAGGCTCTTCTACAATTTCAAATGTAGCAGCATTCTGCCAAGCTGGATAGTGAATAGTCTTAGTAGCATCATACTCACCAACTGTTGCATTATCAAAATCCTCTGTTGAAAGGAGGTTGCCATCTGCATCATACACCTTAATGCTACCAATATAGATAACTGCATCCTTAGGCATCTTTCCTACATTCAGCAAGAGTGCAGTAGCTGCATACTCATAATCCTTCAAAATTTCCGGATTACAATTTTTGGTATTACCATTTGTATGATCTATCTCCATTCCTGGCTTTGCAGTACAGTGGGAGTGACAAGTAACCGTGGTCTTACCAGGGAAGTTTATTACTGCCTCTGACTTTTGATTAGTCAAGGTAAGTTCCTCAGTATAATTGAACACTGCAGAAGCATTCCACTCCGTCATATGCTCTGTCTGAGTCTCGTCAATAGCCTCTGTTCCGATTTTGAATTCGGTACCAGCTGTAGTGTACACATCAAACTTCACGACATAAGCCTTGCCCTTCTCTAGATTCTTAAGGTTGATATAACACTGGCTGTCCCAAGGATTAACCTTGTCAGCGGTGCCAGTAATCTTCAGCACCTTGTTAGCTGCACTCACGTTAACTGCCATCAAGGCAGCAGCAATCAAAGTAAAAATTTTTTCATAAGCTTTTAATTTTAAGTTTATTGATAATAATTGTTCATTCGTGGAATGAGAAATGTTTCTCATTTCCGCTTGCAAAAGTAACAGAAAAGGCTGAAAAAGACTTTGCGTGGTATAACAAATACTTTGTGAGAAGTACCAAATAGGTTTGATAGCCAACATTATAACGAAAATGATACACCATCAAACCTATTTGAAGAGGAAATCACAACAAAGGAGTCATATAAATCGGTAAGAGGAGCGTTTGTCCATCTTTCTTCAAATCCTTTGTATACAAGAGATATCTCTTATCTATTCGATCAGAATATTTAGCACAAAACTCGTCTAGTGACTTATGAGTATTATATCCTGAGGATTTCACCTCTATCGGATAAATTTTCTTTCCTCTTGAAAGAAGGAAATCCACTTCATAACTTTTATGGCTAGTGGCATGAGGGAAAGTATAATAATAAAGTTTATTGCCAGAAGCTACTAACATCTGCGCTACAAGATTCTCATATACATATCCCATATCACTACTCAGCTTATCACTCAAAAGCTTTTCATAAATAATATTTTCAGTATGATCTTTGTCCCAAAAGGCGAGAGTCACAAAAAGCCCCGTATCTGCCGTAAACATTTTATAGAAATTACCATCACTATGAAGAGCCAGACCTACATTCGGATCATTGGCATGATAGGCAAAATTTACAACCATACTATCCTTCATTTCCTCCAATATACCCATTATGTTCTTACGTTCAGAATCATCCAACACACTAGCTACTTGGTATCTAGATGCATTATTATTCAGCTGAGCAGGTATATTAGCAAAAAGTTTAGCTGCTCGTCCACTATTGTCGATCTTTCTAAAATCATCCAAATAGAGTTCCAAAATTTCCCTTTTCACAGCATCCGTCTTACTAAGATTATTCGTCTCAAGATATTCTTTTACAGCTTGTGGCATTCCACCAACAAGCATATAAAGGCGAAGCCGACGCATAGTTTCTCGATGAGCAGCTTCCAAAGGGATCCGTGAATCAAAAAATTGTTTGAGCAAGGGCATCGTAACTTTATCCCCTAAAGCCCAGCAAAAGTACGCACTATAGTAGATTTTCCTATGCGTCTTGCTCCCTTGATAAGAAGCGCAGACTTCCCCTGACGCTCTTGCTTCCAAGCAAGCATCTTATCATATATTTTTCTTTCAAACACAATATTTGCCATAACATTTTGATTTTGAGTGCAAAGATACAAAATATTCCAGATTCCCCAAATGTTTTTACCCAAAATATTCCAGATTCCCCAAATGTTTGGTCAAAACAGAGGAAAAATATACAGATGAGCCTAATACATCACGTCCTTCTCTGGGAAGCCAAATTAAAGATTTTGGCACGAAAACGCACTTTTTCTCGAAAAAAAAGTGAGAAAAAGTGCGTTTTCGTGCTATTTTAAGGAAAAATATCGTAATTTTGCAGTCGAACCAAAACATTAGAAGTATGAAAGCAGATTTAATAATCGGACGAGATAAAGAAAAGGCAGAGCTTCAACGTTGTATAGACTCAGATCGCTCTGAACTTGTTATCGTTTATGGTAGAAGACGTGTCGGCAAGACTTATCTAGTAGATGAATTCTTTGGTCGGAAGTACGACTTCACTTTCGTTGGAGGACACAATCTCCCCCAACGCACCCAATTGCGCAGTTTTGCCAAAGCATTAAAACAAGCCATGGGCGAGACATCAGCTCGCAAATTATCAGATTGGTTTGATGCCTTTGATGTTTTGGAAGAATATCTGTCATCCTTGCCAGAAGACCGCAAAAAGATAATCTTTGTAGACGAAATGCCTTGGATAGATTCCTTGCGTTCCGACTTCACCCCAGCATTTGAAAACTTTTGGAATGGATGGGCAGCCCGTCGTCGCGATATAGTTTTCATCGCTAGCGGTTCTGCCACATCATGGATGGTAGACAAGCTCATAGAAAACCAAGGAGGTCTGCATGCTCGCATCACTTGCCAGATATATTTACGCCCATTTACTTTGTATGAGACAGAACTATACCTAAAATCGCGGGGATGCTCTTGGGATCGCTTCCAGATAGCCCAATGCTATATGTTCTTTGGAGGCATTCCTTTTTATCTGAGTTTAATAGATCCAAGTCTTAGCCTTGTACAGAATGTTGATGCCCTGTGCTTTAACAAGGGAGGGGCACTAAGACAAGAATTTGACGAATTATATGGAGCCTTATTTACTCATGCAGACAATTACATCAAGGTGGTCAGGCTCTTGGCTAATCATAAAGGCGGCATGACAAATGCAGAAATTGCTAAAGCAGCCAAACTGGACGGAAAGAAGTTGTGCCAGATATTAAAGAATCTGGAGAGATGTGACTTCATCATGAAGTTCAGATATTATGGCAAGAAGACGCAAAACCGCCTATATAAGTTGACAGACTTTTATACCTTATTTTATTTAAAGTATATAGAGCCCAATATCGACTCCTTTGATGAGCAATGGTGGAGCAAGCATTATCTCTCTCACAGTGTTGAGGCATGGCAAGGTTTAACTTTCGAATTACTCTGTTTGTTCCATATCAGCCAAATACGGAAGGCATTGAATATTGGTGGCGTGGCTAGCGAGGCTTACATTTGGTTTGACAAGGCTGACAAAACCAAGAATCAGAGAGGAGCCCAAATAGATCTCATCATAGAGCGTGCCGACCGAGTCATCAACCTCTGCGAGATGAAATTTAGTCAAGCCCAATACAAAATTTCAGCAGATTATGAGATAAAGCTGCGCAATAGGATGGAATTATTCAGAGACCGAACCCATTGCACAAAATCATTGGTAAATACCTTTGTCACAACATTTGGTGTTGCCAATGGCATCCATTCAAGTATAGTAAACAGCGAAGTCACAC
>ENA-ORHS01000078-ORHS01000078.1-human-gut-metagenome-genome-assembly--contig:-NODE-78-length-25400-cov-9.93865_pt1 | contig 25400 bp, 28 predicted proteins | sample MGYA00243080_ERZ508729 | MGnify/ENA primary metagenome ERZ508729 (study PRJEB26277, sample SAMN04329843) | human gut metagenome | biome: human-associated habitat | host: Homo sapiens | place: USA... | reverse complement strand
TGCCGGACAGTAAATTAACTAGAATAATACTGCCGTATAAAAGGCAATATGTGATCTTCGCCGTTTATGAAGTGCTGGATAAAAACGGTGCCGAATATGAAAAAACAGACGCATCCACCATTTTAGCAGAGATGTCGGTATACGGTAATTTAAGCCGGTTTTCCGTCTCCGTAAATGAACAGGAAACGGGAACGGAACTGACCGTAACAATGATACATCCTTGCGAGGGACTGTCCGATACCGGTATCCGAAGGGCAACGACCGCCATAGCCGACAGTATATCGCAGCATTTGGAAAACGAGCTTGTGATAAACAAGTTGAAGGCTTGATTTCAGATCATAATCGAAAGCCTGAAGCAAAGAAAAATTGAAGGAAATGTCTATGAGAAAATTCGGAGAATATGTCCGAGCGGCATATGGGTGTTTCTCGGCAAAATGGATTTTCGGGGTGCTTGCGGCACTTGCCTTTTGCCGTCCTTAACAAAAACGGTTCTGTTGTGCATAACAAAAGAATCGCTTACCGCAGGCGCGGTGTTTTTTGCAGACCTGTTCTGCATTGTCTGCGCCTGTATACACATTTATTCCAGGATATGTTTTACCCATCGAGGGACGCGGAATGGTCATTGGAGGACTGGTGGAAAAAGAGCTATTACGACAAGCTGAACTTTTATGCGCAGATGGTAAGGAAAGGTCGCAAGAAGGAATTTGAATGGCTGCGTGATCAGCTGCTGAACATGGCGCCTCATACCGGAGGCACAGTTCTTCCAAACAACACCGAGACAAAAAGCCGAATATTTATCTCTACCCCGAAACGGAAACCGAGATAACGGTCACCTTTGAAAAGCCGGAATATCTCACCTCGTCCATTCCGGACTATAGGGGAGCGTGGACGGTAACGGCATCTCCCAACGGCAAGCTCACCGATGCCATGGGCAACAGCTACGGCTATCTGTTCTATGAAGCTCTTGTGAAAAAGAAGGCGTTCCAAACCGAAGAAGGCTTCCTTATTCCGGCAGACAACCGCGACGAAACTTTCCGACGGATACTGACGGCTTACGGATTTAATGAGCAGGAAACGGCCGACTTCATCGAGTACTGGTCGGATTATCTGAAAGGTGGCACGGATTACCTTATGTATCCGATGCTGACCGACGGTGTTAACGCCGCCATGCCGGTGTCCTTCTCCGTCAACCCTGACAGCATAACCCGTATATGGTTTGGCTTTGCTCACTATGACGGAAGTGAAATAAAAAAACCGAGATCACACCGATCGAGCGAAAAGAATTTACTGTTGTTGAATGGGGAGGGCTGTTTTGGATTGATTGACAGAGCAAAATAAAATCACTCTAACGAAATGTATAGCAGAAAGAATGGAGGCAACCAAATGAATGAGTCACGAGTATTTATGTTAAATGGCACGGATATGCAAAAGATCGTTACCCGCTTAGAGGGTTTCTTTCGCACCGAGAAGGGTATGGAGGTGCAAAGCTCCGAGACTACGGAGGGCTACGTTATGCAGGCGAGCCAGCCGAAGGATGGATGGAAAACTCTTACGGGAATGCGGCTTGCCGTTACCGTGCAGATGACGGTTATGGGAAATCAATTGAATGTAAACATCGGCGAAGGACAGTGGTCGGATAAAATCGGCGCCGGAGCAATCGGTCTGTTTGTTGCATGGCCGCTGGCGATCACTGCCGGAATGGGTGCATTCAAACAGAAAAAGTTACCGGGCGAGGTGTTTCAGGTCATCGAAACTACCATTATGACCGGCGGCCAACCTGTGGTTGTGACCGGCGCGGGTCAGACGGTGGCGGCGGGCATGACCGTATGCCCGAACTGCAAAGCGCAGCTTTCCGCCGATGCAAAATTCTGCGACCGTTGCGGAACAAGGCTCGGCAGAAAATGCCCGAACTGCGGTGCCGATGTTAAACAAAACAGTGTTTTCTGCTCCGAATGCGGACAAAAACTTTAAGAAAGGAAATTAAGACTATGAAGAATAAAGCGTTTAAGACAAAGCTGCTGACAGTCCTGCTCACGCTGTGTATGTTGCTGTCGCTGGTGCCGATATCGGCATTTGCGGTGGATTCGACAGTCAGCAATGAAACGGAACTGACTGCGGCACTTGAAAATGCGGACTGCGCGGAGATCAAATTAGGCGGAAGCATTGAGACCACTTGGGAACTTGATGTGGGGCGCACTGTAACTCTTGATCTTAATGGATATACCCTGAGTTGCAGCGGGACAGATGAGGATATAATTCGGGTGCGCAGCAGCGGAAGCCTGACAATAAAGGATAGCAGCACCGGCGGCAAGATCGACGGGCAGAACAAAAACTGCGGAATTGAAGTCAAAGGCGGTACGCTGACCCTGGAGAGCGGCAGCATCGTGAACTGCACGGATGCCGACGGCGACGGCGGTGCAGTGGATGTTTCCAACACTGGTGTGACGGAAACACAGGTCAAGTATGGTAAGTTTATTATGAACGGCGGTGCCATCATGGACTGCAAAGCCGGCGATGACGGCGGTGCGGTGGACATTGGCAGCGGCTGCACTTTCATTATGAACGGCGGCACCATCAGTAGTTGCAGAGCCGACGATGACGGCGGCGCAGTATTTATTAAGCAGAGCGGCTCTTTTGAGCTGAACGGCGGTGTCATTCAAAATTGCTCTGCCGGTGCCAACGGCGGTGCGGTAAATATTTATCAAGATGGCCGCTTCACCATGACCAGCGGTACTATAAAAAGCTGCAAGGTAGACCTGGGCGGTCTTGGCATGGCGGTGTACGGCAGCAACGACAAGGCCGTGGTCACCATGACCGGCGGCACCTTTGAAGACTGCGGTGCATACCCTTATTCCTTTGATGAATTTACCGTAACCTTTGACTCTGACGGCGGAAGTGCTGTGACAGCACAGAAGGTGTTGAATTCTCCGGCCATTAAGCCCGCCGATTCGACAAAGAACGGGTACCTTTTTGCCGGTTGGTATCTGGAGGATATGCAGTATGCCTTCGACACAACGGTCACTACAGATATTACCCTGAAAGCCCATTGGACACCCATATCAGCGTCGACTGCCATCAGTGCGGCTACTATCGAGAATGCGAAGTTCGACTATCAGCCGGGCGATGCCCCGCGGGCAACCGCCGAGGTGCCCAACTACGATACCGATAAATACGAAATCGCTTATGAATGCTGGCAGGAATTTGAAAACAACGAACCCGTTGCCGCTTGGTATTCCGATAACGGTTCACACGGTTCTCTGCCGACCATCACGGAATTTGAAAGCGGAAAAGAATATGTGTATTTCGTTATGCTGAAACAGAAAGACGGATATTCCTTTAGCAGCGAAACCGCCGTTACAGTGAATGGGGAAAGCGTAAAGTCGAGTTTGAGCGGAGAATTCCTGTATCTCCCTGCTGTAAAGACAATTAAGCCCGCCAAACAGAACAGCACGATCACTGCCGTCGATGTTGCGAATGTGAAGCTCGACTATCAGCCGGGCACTGCCCCGCAGGTATCGGCCAAGCGAGCAGGCGCCGATCAGGATAAATATGATATTCTCTTCGAGTGCTGGGAGAAGAATGAGAAAGACGCCAATGACAGCATGCACACGGTTGGCTATTGGTATTCCGATGAAAGCTGCTATTCGGACGGCGATGTTCGATTCAGCACTTTTGAAAAGGGCGGAAGATACGAATATTCCGTGAAACTTCAGGCGAAAGACGGCTATACCTTCGACAGTAATTTGACAAACAAAGAAAATGTCACATTGAACGGAGCAAGTCTGCCGTCCTTTGCGTGGGTCATGGTGATGGATGATGGAAAGACTTGCCTCATTACATATGGAACAGAGCTGCGCCCCGGTCAGGCTGTAGAGAAAATTGACTTTAATGCTCGTATCAACTTTAATGCCAGCGACAAACCGAGCTTTATGACCAGTGCCGTGAATCCGTTTATTGATCTCGACCATGAGCGTTGGGACGCCAATGACGGCAGCGGCTATGGCATTACCTCTAGCGACTACTGCTTCGTGCGGTTCTTCGGCTAGCTCTTTACTGAATTGGAAGCGGGAAAGAGTTTCACCTTTGGCGTATATTTCAAGATTTCCGACTTGGGCATGGAAGAGGGCTATCGCTTTGATAAGAACACAAAGCTCTATATCAACGGTAAAGAAATCACCCTGACACCTGATCAGATCAGTGTAGACGATAACGGCGAAACCATTTGGTTCATGAATGTATTGACCATGACGCCGACCACCGTGAAAGTTATTGATGTGGTGGAAATCAACGGTGTCACCGTCAGCTTCAAGGATGGCGACAAGCCCGTTTTTACCGGCAAGAGTCTCGAAGGCGTGAAGTATGCATACAATTGCGAGTGGTGGGAACTGGACAGCAAAACCGGTGCGATTTCCGCAGATTTCTTCAGTGGCGCTTATGAAAACAAAATCACCGCTTTTGAAGCCGGGAAGACCTATCATTACGGTGTGTATGTAAAGGCTGTGGGCTATGTTGAAAGTGAAAACACCACTTATCTATTCGGTCCCAACACTAAGCTGAAGATTAACGGCGAATTTGTGAATTATAAGCGTTACGAAGGCGATGAGAGCGACGGCTCTGACGGTACTATGTGGGTTCTCACTGATCTGACAATGACCCCTGAAGCAGGTGGCACGACTCCTGCCGAGAAGTACGCTGTTACCTACACCGACGGCGTGGACAATGAGGAAATCTTCAAGGATCAGGTTTATACCGTGGAATTCGGCAAGGCTACCCCTGCCTTCAACGGCACTCCTACCCGTGACGGCTATAAGTTCACCGGCTGGACTCCGGCAGTTGCCGACACTGTGACCAGGAATGCTACTTACACCGCACAGTGGGAGAAGCTGACTCCTGCCGAGACCTTTACCGTTACCTACACCGACGGCGTGGACAATGAGGAAATCTTCAAGGATCAGGTTTATACCGTGGAATTCGGCAAGGCTACCCCTGCCTTCAACGGCACTCCTACCCGTGACGGCTATAAGTTCACCGGCTGGACTCCGGCAGTTGCCGACACTGTGACCAGGAATGCTACTTACACCGCACAGTGGGAGAAGCTGACTCCTGCCGAGACCTTTACCGTTACCTACACCGACGGCGTGGACAATGAGGAAATCTTCAAGGATCAGGTTTATACCGTGGAATTCGGCAAGGCTACCCCTGCCTTCAACGGCACTCCTACCCGTAAGGGCTATACCTTTGCCGGATGGAAGCCTGCGGTTGCAGCCACAGTGACAAGCAACGCTACCTATGAGGCAACTTGGAAGTCCGACTCTGCAACGACAACGCCGAGCGATAACAAGCCGAGCACTGGCGAAACAACAAGCCCGAATACCGGCAATGGGACAAAAAGCCCAAAGACCGGCGATAACAGTAACCTTGCTTTGTGGTTTGCCGTTCTGTTCATCAGCGGCGGCGTCCTGACTGTGCTTGGCATCGCAAGCAGAAAGAAAAGTAAAAATGCCTTGAAATAAGGCTTTTATAAAGGAGGAACTCTTATGAAAAAATTAAAAAACCTTAACAAAAACTCAGGAGGGAAAGTCAGTATAAAATTGAAATCGGCACTTTTGTTATTACTCGTAGCAATATTCAGCATTTCAGGCATAATGACGGTCAATGCCGCTACAGTCAAGGACAACGGAAAATACACGCTGCTACTCACCTGCGGCCTTAACGGTATGGACGGCAAGGTCGACGGCGATTATGCAAAAATGATAAAGTTTGATGCTGCCGACGGGGACACAACGGTAAGCTTATCCGAATTGACTGCGGGCGTACTTCCATTCAACGGCAGCACCAAATTCGCCTATTGGGCAACGGATTGGACGGGCGAAACAAAAGTCGCAGAGGATATACCTTTGTCGGATTTCAATTCGGAGGGTACATTTTGGGTAAGCGACGGTGAGGTGGCATACACCAACGGCTTTGAGATTTACGCAGCATTCTCCGAGGAACCGTTAAAGGGAACAGGCACATATTACCTGACGCTTGACGGCGTCGGCGGCAAAGTAAACGGCAAGTATGAAATGACCCTGACAAGCAGCTCGGGCGAGTATAAGACGGTTGATTTAACCAAATACACCCCCGTAAGAGACGGCTATACCTTTGTCGGTTGGGCTTTGAACGGCGAGTTTGTAACGGAAATATCGGCTGATTGCTTTAAGGAAAGCGACGCTGTAACGGTTCTCGCAACCTATACCAAAAACACCTTTGACAACGACGGTATCGTAGTAACTCTCAATGCTAACGGCGGACAGCTCAACGGTAAGGAGTCTAACACATACGACTATGTAGGCGGCAGAGACTCCGGCGCATTAATGTCACTTTTGCCCTATGTTCCCGTAAGAGAGGGGTATACCTTTAACGGCTGGAACACCAAAAGCGACGGTAGCGGTACTATGGAGAAGTATATTTATTGGAGAATTTGGGACAATAACGAGGAGACCAATAAGAAATATGATAAGGATACCTTGATTACGGAAGACAACGATTATGTGCGGTATAAAAATGTGACCTTGTACGCCTCCTGGACGAAAGCCTCCGGAGAGCCGGAAAAACCCGGTAAGGACACGGTAAAGGAAATTCAAAGCACGGGAGAGACAAAGGCAAAAATCGAATTTGCAACAGAGGTCAGCAAGGATTACAAGCTGGATATCAAGTCCATTGAGGTCAAGAAGGAATTGGCAGACAAGAATGTGAAATTTATTGCGGACATCAATGTGCTGGACGGAAACAACAATGTTGTGAAGATCAGCGATACCAAAATGAAGATCAGAATTGCTCTGCCGGAAGATTTGAAGGGGTATGACAAATACGAAGTCGTTTACATTGTAAATGATGAGATTAAAGAGACCTTGCCTGCTACGGTAGAAAACGGTTATATTGTATTTGAGACAAACCATTTGAGTCAATATGGAATCATTGCGACAAATACCGGCAATGGGACAACAAGCCCGAAGACCGGCGAAACAACAAGCCTGAAGACTGGCGATACAACAAGTCCGAAGACCGGCGAGACACCATGCCCAAAGACCGGCGATACCAGCAATATTGTTCTGTGGGCTGCGCTGCTGTTCATCAGCTGCGGTGCATTGGTCGGTACTCTGGTAATTGATAAGAAGAAAAAGACCATGAAATAAGCGACCTTTTGAAGGGCGGTTCGCCGACTGCATGACAGGCGGTGAGCCGCCTTTTATAGCCACATATCTTTCAAAATTTTACACAATCCCTGTAAAAATGTGTTGCAGGATGGTCAGAACCAGATTATAATTATTACGGTTTTTTGTACATTTGTATGACAAGGTAAACGCGATTCCCGCCAAGCAGTCAGAACTGGAAAAGCAGCTACAGCTGCAGTACTTAAACTTAACATAAAAGAAGAGTACAGAGATGATGCGATTTCTTTAGCTGAAAATCTTGTAAACGGCGAATGTGACTTTACACAGGCTTTAAATAATGTTATTGCAAAATATCCGCAATTTATTACAACAACTACACCAAAATTAAATTTAGGCGGTCCAACAGGTGGACTACATAATATTACAACAAATGACCGTGACGCTTTTGTTTCAGGTGTAAAAAATATGGCAGTAAATTACGCTGAAAAATATTCTGATGTTATTGATGAACGCTTTAAACAAGGAGCGTTGACCGATTCGGTATTAAACACACAATATGAATTTGACGGAGTAAATAAAGTAAATGTTTATTCTATTGAAACTGTTCCGCTTAATGATTATAACATTAATGCAGCGGCAAACAGATACGGTCAGCCAAAGGAACTGGGCAATGATATTCAAAGTTTGAAATTATCACAGGATAAGTCGTTTACATTTACTATTGACCGAAAAAACCGTGATAATACAATGATGGCAAACAGTGCAGGTCTTGCCCTTAACCGTGAAATGGACGAAGTTGTTATACCTACAATTGACAAATACCGTATTAAAGTTATTGTTTCAAATGCTGGCACAGTAGAAAAGCAGGAGATTACAAAAGAAAATGCTTATGAAAGTTTTTTGCTTGCTTCTGCTGCTATGGTTGATAAGAAAGTACCAATTAATGACCGTGTAGTATTTGTTACACCGCTTTATTATACATACCTTAAACTGGACAAGCGTTTTACTTCATACGGTGACAAAGCACAGGAAATAGCAACTAACGGAGCAGTTGGAAAAATTGACAATACCGAAGTTGTAGTTGCTCCAACTGATTATTTTCCCGAAGGTGTCAATTATATTATTATTTACAAAACTGCACTTCTTTTACCACTTAAATTATCAGAATACTTACAGCACGAAAACCCGCCAGGACTTTCGGGCTGGCTCTGTGAAGGAAGAATTTATTTTGATGCTTTCGTTTTAAAGAATAAGAAAGACGGTATTTTTGTATCAGTTAATTCAAGTTATGTTGCTGATAAAGCCGTAACAGGCGAATAAAATAACGCTTTTTCCTCTTTTTAATACATTTAAAACCACCCTTGCATTTAGTTTATACTGTTGCAAGGGTGGTTTGATTTTACATTGAAGATGTTGCATTTTATGCATATTCATCCGTTTTGTAACGGTGATTTTACACGCTTTTATCTTTAAGTTTACAGTTATAACGGCTTTTTGCGGTTATAGTTTTGGTGAAGTCAATTATTGATTAGCTGACGGGCAACAGCAACCGTACACAGAATTTTATGGGATGCATTTATTTTGCGTTATTTCTTTTTCATACAGTTTTTAAAACATTTTTTATCAAATGACGGGTTGAATGCGTAGAAATTCTTTTCGTCAAGTTTGTCGGTCATAAGTCTCAGATTTTCACCGAAGCGTTGATAGTGTACTACTTCACGCTCACGCAAAAATCTTATTGCGTCTTTTACATCGTAATCATCGCAAAATCTTAAGATATTATCATAGGTCGATCGCGCTTTTTGTTCGGCCGCCATATTTTCGTGGAGATCTGTAATTGGATCGCCTTTTACCTGCATAGATGCGGTTGTATAAGGTGAACCTCCTGCCGATTGCGGATATACGCCTGTTGTATGGTCAACAAAGTAATCTTCAAAGCCTTGCTTTTTGATTTCATCTTCCGTGAGGCCTTTTGTAAGCTGATATACAATTGCACCTATCATTTCAAGGTGATTTAATTCCTCGGTACCGATGTCGGTTAAGGTGGCTTTTAATTCCGGCAGCGGCATTGTAAATCTCTGACTTAAATATCTGAGTGATGCGCCGAGTTCTCCGTCAGGTCCACCGTACTCCGAAAAGTGATAATCAGATATAAAGAAATATATCAACCGAAGAAGTTGAGCGGTTAAAGACTATGCAATCTACAAAGCCTTTTAGTATTTCGTTCTTTTCTTTTTCGCTTATTGCAGGGCTTTTTAGAGTTGCTAAAAAGTTTTTCTTTTCTTTTACATTTTCTTTTCTTGGTTTAGTTTTTTCTTGTTTTAATTGAACTTGACGGGAAGAGAGATTTTTTATTTTATCTTCTACAGACTTTTTGTATTCTTTTACTTCTTCAACGGTGTAGATTCCTTCAAGATATGCGTTTTTTATCCGTTGTATTTTTTGATTTTCTTTTTCGATTAAGTTAATGTAATCAATGCAGTCAGCACAAGTTTGAGATAAAGACTTGACCGAAAGTTTAAAATCTTTGTTTTTAAAAACCTGTTCAAGTCCGAGTATTACAAGATTATTAATATTGGTAAGGCTGATGTAATGTGACTGTTTACATATTGATTTTGAGTATTTAATGCATTGCAGTCCTTTGTTTGAATATGCTAATGCAGAGCCGCAGTTGCTGCATTTTATAAAACCGTGCAGCATATATTCTTGTTTAATATTATTGTGTATGCCTTTTCTTTGTTTACGACCGTTAGCTTCTATCAAATTTTGAACTTTATAAAAAATTTCATCGCTGACAATAGATTTATGTACTCCTTGAGTGTACACAATATCTTTGTTGTTTGAATATCTGTAATCTGTTTTTCCGTTTTGATTCCAACGGATTTTTCCTATATAAACGGGATTTTTCAGGATATAATCTATTGTTCTGTTTTCAAAAGGATTTCCTCTTGTAGTTTTGACACCGATTTCGTTTAATTCGGATGCAATTTGCATGCTGCTCTTTCCGTCTATATAATCGGTAAAGATTTTACGAACAATTGTTGCTTTTTCTTCGTTGATAACATATTGTTTATCGACTATATCATAACCGAAAGAGGGAATAGTCACCGGCTGACCTCGTTTGACTTTTTCTGACATTCCTCGCAGCACTTCCCCGGAAAGGCGGATTGAATAATATTCGTCCATCCATTCTATGATACGCTCAATAAGTGAGGAAAACGGATTTTCTTCATCAAGAGTTTCGGAACAGCTTATTACCGAAACATCATTCTTTTTAAGCATAGATTTATATACAATGCTTTCTTCTTGATTCCGTGCAAATCTACTGAACTTCCACACAAGTATTGCACTAAACGGTGCAGGCTTTTGCTTTGCAAGCCCTATCATCTCGATAAATTGTGGCCGTTTTTTGACATATTTGCCTGACAATCCGTCTTCTCGAAATATGTACTCTGACGGGATATTGTAACCGTTTTGTTTTGCGTATTCTTTTATTATACGCAGTTGACTGTCAGGAGAAAGCTCGGTTTGTCGGTCTGTAGATACTCTGATATATGCCGCAGCGGTTTTAAGTTCTTTTTCCATAATAATCACTTTCTATCGCTTAATCTAAGTGAATTTGCTATAAGTCATAATATGTTTCAGAGATAAAAATGTGTTGATTTTTGCTATATATGTTGCTTGGCATCTGCTAATTGATTTTGCATAGCACATAATATATATGTAGGAATAGAATAAAGTTAAGGGGTGGTTATAAATTGTCAAAGGGGCAAAGTTTTATGGTTAGAATACATTTACCGATTAACGGGAAATATTATTTGTGGTATGAAGTTGACGAAGAGAGAAATGTAAAATGGTATTTGCCTCGTGACGAGGCAGTGGCACAAGAGGCTGTACAGAAAATGCTTGAAAATGTCGGAAAACATATGAGTAATTTTTACTCAAACAATTCAGAGTACATTAAAAATCTGTAAATATTGATATTTCAAAAAAATCAGGTCAATCTTTTATCAGATTGACCTGATTTAATATAATAGAATTTTGTATAAACAGTTTTATTTAGAAAAATCCCAATCAAGGAGTCGGTTACCTTTTACGATAAATGCCTTTTCGGAAATTTTAGCAAGTGGAGTGTCACTGTAGCTGTCGGAATAAAATTCGTAAATTTTTGTGTCACCAAACATTTCTCTGTATCGCCTTACTTTTTCTTCACCGTGGCAGTTTATACCGCTGTATTTGCCTGTATGTTCGTCAACGACAGATGCCATAAGATAATTTATTTTGAGAGTTTTGCATATTGGTGCAAGTAAAAATTCAGGGGAGGCGGATATTATTACATCATCTTTTTGCTGTTGATTTTTATAAAACGGTTTGATTTTGTCAATATTAATATTCCAAAAGTCGTTTATGTCTTTTTGTATGTCGCAGTATTTTAAAAATTTATACATTTTTTCTTTAAACTGCGTTTTTGTGCCGATTTTAAAAACATAGAATTTAAGAAAAGCACCGATAAGTGAGGGGGCAAGCAATAAAATTTTTTTATGCCTTTTTAGAGAAAAAATATAGAAATCGGCGGTTGAGTCGCCGTCATATATTGTTTTATCAAAGTCATATACATTCATAAATAAACCTCTTAGTAAATTATTAGCTTTATAAATACTTATATTTTTATATTTTATAATTAATTATAGATTTTTGCAATACCCTTGTTCACCTAATAATCACTTATTTTCGGCATACTTACTGTTGCTTTTTACCCTGAAATATAGTATAGTATAATGTGAGTAATAATATAGGAGTAATACAGTGTTCGGTTATTTACAGATTGAAAAAGAGGAACTTCTTGTAAAAGAGTTTGAAACATATAAGGCTGTTTATTGCGGACTTTGCAAGCAAATGGGTAAAGATTATTCTTTTTTAACCCGTCTTACATTGAGCTATGACTGTACTTTTTACGCAATGCTTTTGATGTCATTACATTCTTCGTGCGGCGGTTTTAAGAAAGGCAGATGTACCTGCAATCCTATTAAAAGATGTAATTTTGCTTACAGCAAAAATGACGATTACCAAAAGGCTGCGGCTTTTTCAATTATTACCGTTTACTACAAACTTATTGATGATATAAATGACAGCGGATTTTTTAAATCTCTGTTTTCGAGAATGATTAAGCCGTTTTTCTCACATCAGAGAAAGAAAGCTAAAAAGCGTTATCCGTGGATTGACGAATATGTGGCTGAAATGATGGAAAGACAGGCTGTTATTGAACAGGATAAAAGCTCTTCTGTTGATATTTCGGCAGACCCGACAGCCCAAATGCTCGGAAAAATCCTTGCAAAAGACGGTAATGACGAAACCGAGAGCCGAGTTTTATACGAATACGGATATAATATAGGCAGATGGATTTATCTTATGGATGCGGCAGACGATATAGAAAAAGACGCTAAGTCATTAAGTTTTAACCCTTTTATACAAGAGGACGGTTTAACTTTAGACAACAATATTATTTCGCTCACTCTTAATCAGTGCCTTGCAAGGGCATATGATGCGTATAATTTACTTGATATAAACGGTTTTAAGGGGATACTTGACAATATGATGCTTAGAGGATTCCCGAAAATTCAGAATAAAATTACAGATAAAACCCAAAAGGACTCGGACAAATCTTTTGAGTCGCAGAAAGGAAGTAAAGATGAATAATCCTTATGAGGTTCTTGGCGTATCTGAAAATGCCAGCGATGAAGAAATTAAAGCAGCGTACAGAAAGCTTGCCAAAAAATATCATCCCGACAATTATGCGGACAGTCCGCTTGCAGATGTTGCCGAACAAAAAATGAAGGAAATCAATGAGGCTTATGATACAATAAATCAATTAAGGCAAAAGGGCAGAGGCTCGGGTTCAACTTCAAATGCAACCGGCGGATATTCTCACCAATCCACAAGATTTCACGGTGTAAGAATTTATATTCAGCGCAATATGATTAACGAGGCCGAACAGATTCTTGATAATACAGAGCAACAGTACCGTGACGCAGAATGGCATTACCTTAAAGGTATGTGTGCATATCGCAAGGGTTGGGCAAATCAGGCTTATTCTTACTTTACACAGGCTGTAAATATGGACCCTAACAATCAGGAGTACCGTGCGGCTCTTAATAATATGAATAATCAAAGGGCTTATAATTACGGCGGCTACACTCAAGGTACACCAAATACAGGTGACGGTGCTATGTGTGATTACTGCACCACATGTCTTTGTGTAAACTGTCTTACAAACTGTCTTTGCAACTGTTGCAGAATGGGCTGTTAATATGAAAAAGTCATCTTCAAGTCCGTTAAAAACAACCTTTAAAGTTACAATTTCGGGTGTATTGTCGGCACTTTCGCTTGTCTTTATGATGCTCACATCATTAGTGCCGCTCGGTACTTTTGCCTTTCCTTGTATGGCAGGAATTGTGCTTATGGTGATTGTAGTCGAAGCAGGTCATAAGTGGGCGTGGGGCGCATTTATATGTGTTTCACTGCTTTCGCTTTTCCTTGCGGGCGACAAGGAAGCTGTTGTATATTACATTATGTTTTTCGGTTATTATCCGATAATTAAAGGTGCAATAGAGGGAAAAATAAAAACAAGAGCTGTACAGCTTGTGCTTAAATATGCGGTATTCAATGCAGCGGTAATAGGAGCATTTTTTATAGCGGCTTTTTTACTTGCCGTGCCTGCAGAGGAATACACTATAGGCGGAATGTATGTACCGTGGATTTTCTTGCTTGCAGGAAATATATTCTTTACAATTTATGACTTGGCGGCAACAAAACTCGTTACATATTATATAGTTGTACTCAGAAACAAGCTTATAAAACCAAAATACAGAAAATGACAGAGGGGTAGTATTATGAGAAAAGTAAGCGCAAAAAAATTAATAGTCCCGATTCTTGCGGCCGTATTGTTGCTTTTTTCACTTCCTGTAAATGCGGCTGAACTTTCACAGACAGAGCAGGCTGTGAGCGCAAGTGTGACGGCAGGAGCGTCAGGTTATGTAAATGGTGACGGAGTAAATCTTCGTTCGGGAGCGGGTACAGATTATTCTGTTATTGCTACTCTTGATTACGGTACAAAAATTACCGCCGTTTCAAAAAGCGGTAATTGGTATTACATTGAACTTAGCAGCGGTACAAGGGGATATGTTTATGCGGATTATGTAACGCTTAATGCCGATGAACCGCAAAAGTCGGGACTTTCAAAGACAAGTCTTAGTATGTACAAAGGAAACTACAGCACTTTGTATGTAAACGGCGCAAAAGGTAATGTAAACTTTGCTTCATCAAATTCTAATATTGTATCTGTAACTTCGGACGGACTTTTATATGCAAAAGCTGCGGGTTCGGCAGTTATTACCGCAAGTTATGACGGAATATCAGAGAGTTGCTATGTAACGGTTACAAGCGGAAGTTATGTAGGTATTTCCGATTCTGCGGTTCATATAAATAAAGACAAATCTGTTTTTCTTACCACAGATTCATATGTAGATTGGAAAACTTCAAATTCAAATGTAGCTACAGTCAGCGACGGTGTTGTATATGCCAAGAGCGAGGGTACTGCCGTAATTTCGGCAGAAACAAGCTACGGTGCAGGTACCTGTATTGTAACTGTAGAAAAAACTGCGCCTGTTCGTTTCGTATATGCCACACCTAATTCGGCGCCTCTTAACAGCCTTGTTACTTTGAATGCTATAACCGATAATACAAAGCGTGGTTTGTATTTTACTATATCCAATGAAAAAGAAAGCTATACGCTTCACGCCGATTCAATAAAGAAAGACGGCGACAATATTATTTGGTCTGCAAAAACTGTGCTTGATACTTCGGGTACATGGAACTATACAGCGTATTCGCTCGCAGAGGACGAAAACTATTACAGAACTGTCGAAGATGATGCAGAGGGCGAAGTTTTTGTTACAACTTCAACCGATACTACAACTGCGGTTCTCGGTGAACGCCGTGCAAGCGATGATATAATCTCTCTTATCGCAAATTATGAGTGATTTTTGCCTACGGTAACACCTGACTATATTACGGTTGACGCAACATTATGTTATGGCAAGGTTGTGTGGTCCGGCGAACAATTTTACAATAATCTTTCAAAAACCGAGGCATATGCTTATCTTTGCCAAACCGTAAACAGTGGCGGATATACTTCTCGAGTTAATAAGTTTATGATTTCAAATAATGTAAAGTGTAACCAACAGCAGTTTGATGCACTTGTGTGCTTTACATATAATGTAGGAGCATATGCGCTTGACAATGACAGCGATTTGTCGGACACTTTACTTAATACAGCATATCAGCCTGCATTAAAACCGTCTGTAAATGCTCAAGGCTATGTAAGCGGTGACAGCGTAAATTTGAGAAGCGGAGCGTCAACATCTTATTCTGTTGTATCCCTTATGTCTTACGGTACAACCTTTACTTTCGTTGACGGCAGTCTTTATAATGATAATTGGTATAAAATTAAATTGAGTGACGGCACGGTGGGATATATTTATTCCGACTATGCCTCTGTAATGTCAGCAAGCAGAAGTCTTGATAATGTAAGTCAGTCTGCATATGCTAAGAATTTCTTTGCATATCACCATGCGGCAGGCGATTGCTATGAGGGACTTTTATACAGAAGAGTTGATGAGGCTGAAATATTCTTTTACGGTGATTACATAAGGGACGGTTACGAAAACAAGTACGGTTTCAGTTACACTTGCGCCCGTAACCCGAGCTTTGGATTGTGATAAATATTTAATTGGTATTACTTATTTGAAAGGGAGTATTATAATGAAGAAAATCGGTTTTATTGGTGCAGGAAATATGGCAACTGCAATTATCGGCAGTCTTATGGGACAGAATGACGGCAAGGCTGATTTTATTAATGTTTTTGACCTTGACAAGGAAAAATGCGATATTATGAGCAAAAAAGGCATTAATATTAAAAAATCCGCCGCTGATGTTATGCTTGAAAGCGACATTACCGTTCTCGCTGTTAAGCCGCAAAATTATCCCGAAGTGCTTGAGGCATTAAAGCCACAGGTAACAGCTGACAAAGTTTTTGTTTCAATTGCGGCAGGTATCTCTATTGCATATGTGCAGAATCTTCTTGATTGTAAATGCCCTGTAGTAAGAGTTATGCCTAATACTCCGCTTTTGCTCGGCAAGGGTGCGTCTGCACTTTGCCCGTCAGATAATATTTCTGAAGAAGACAAACAGATTGTTTATAATATGTTTGCGGGCAGCGGCGTTTGTGAATATATTGCAGAAGAGCATATGAACGAGATTATATCTGTAAACGGAAGCAGCCCGGCATATATTTATCTCTTTGCAAAAGCTATGGCAGATTATGCTCAAGAGTGCGGCATTGATTATGACAAGGCAATGAATCTTATTTGTGCAACTCTTGAGGGTTCGGCTAAAATGCTTAAAGAGAGCGGCGACAGTGTTGATACACTCATTGAAAAAGTAAGTTCAAAGGGCGGTACTACCATTGCTGCTCTTGATGCAATGAAAGACCTCGGCTTTTATAATGCAGTTAAAAAAGGTATGGCTGCCTGCACAAAGAGGGCAGAAGAGCTCGGTAAGTAATTACATTAATAGATAATTAGCATACAAGCAAAATATTCCGCATATTTTTATTAAGGATAATTATATGGAGGAATGTTTTGTGAAAGGCTTTATATTTTCGATAAAAGAAAAAACAGATTTAATCAGAACAGGCAGGTTTTCTCTGACAACACAAGATATAAAATATTACATAAAGAGATACGGAATTTATATATTGTTTATTTCAATGTTGATTGTCGGACTTGCCTGCGGAACTGTGTATGCAATGTCTGCCGACAAGGAAATGCTTGCTTCTCTTGATTTTTTGTTTTTTACAAATCTTGACGCACGGCTTTCACAAAATGTAATTAACACATTTTGTGCCTGCTTTGCATCTGATTTTATATTTTTGTTCGCAGTATTTTTACTCGGATTAACACCTTGGGGAATCCCCGTACTGCCTTTTATTGTGTTTTTAAAGGGATTCGGTACGGGAATTACTGCCGGATATTTGTTTTCGGTTCATTCGTTAAAAGGTATAGTTTTTTATCTTTTTGTACTGTTGCCCGGAACATTTTTATTTTGTCTGGCACTTATTTTATTTTCTTCCGCCGCTTTTACCGCATCGGGAAATATGTTTTGGCAGATTATAGCGGATAAAAAAATGGGCGGATCTTCGCACAGGTATATATCGGACTTTCTTTCAAGGGGAGTGAGTTGCCTTATACTCGCTTTTCTTTCTGCCGTGCTTGACGCTGCATTATGGGGAGTTTTTGCGGGGAATTTTAATTTTTAACCTATGGAGGTCGAACAATGGCAGGGAAAAAAGCAAAGTTCGCTTTGACTGATTTTTTCAACAACCTATTTAATAATTTTGGTAAAATAGTTTTTACAAACCTATTGTTTGCCGTACCGCTTGCGGTGTTGGTTACGGCTTTTTATTTTCTTGACAGTGCATTAAAACTTAACGGATATTTTATTCTTATGCTTTCGATTATTCCGCTTTCACCTTTTTTTGCAGGCGTAACCCTTGTTACCTCAAGACTTGCAAGAGGAAAAGAAAATGTGGATGTTTTCAAAACATTTATTGAGGGCATAAAAAACAATTGGAAAAGATTTTTAATTCACGGTGTAATTACATACTTTGCGGTTATATTCAGTTATTTTTCAATAAGGCTGTACAGCGCATTAATTTCACAGCCGAATGCAGACTCGTTTTTCCTTGTAATGCTCTATGTTTGCCTGATAATTTCAATTATTATTGCAGTTGCATTTCTTTTTATTTTCTTTTATGTGCCGTCAATGACAGTTACATTTGATTTGTCACTTAAAAATATTTATAAAAACAGTGCGCTTATGTCATTCGGTGAGTTAAAGCATAATATTATTGCAACATTCGGTCTTTTTATAATTGTGCTTTTTTGCGCTACAATTCTTATTTTTGTAGGCAATACAGACAGCAGTATTGCGCTTATAATTACAACCGCAATTCTTATGTTTGTACTTGTGCCTGCGCTTGCTTCTTATGTTATAAATGCCTCGGTTTATCCCGGAATGTATAACCTTATGACAGAAAAAGAAAAACGCTCTAAAAAAATTGATAAGAAAATGGACAACAGAAGAAAAGGTCAGTTTATTGACGAGGAAGATGAGGAAAACAATATAGCTGAGGAATTTCTTGACCTTGATGTCGAAGAGAATAAAGACGGCGATGAATATATTTTCTATAACGGAAAAATGGTTAAGCGAAGTGTAATTATTAAGATGAAAAAGGAAAGAGAGAAAGCAGAGGGGAAATCTGATGAAAGCAAAACACGCTGAAAAACGACCTAAAATAACAATAAGTCTGTGGCTTTTTATTGCTATAATTGCGTTTTTGGTGCTTTTGATTATCGGTATTACTTTTTATTCGGTACAGCGAGAACTTAATTCCGATAATAAAAACAATAACACAACGATTGCTGCAACAGAACAGATGACGGCAGCAGAAACCACACAGGCTGTTACAGAAGAAACAACCGAGCAGTCGATACAGAAAACTACAGAGGAAAGCACTGAAAAGGAAGAAGCTGCTGTTGAGCCGACCACACAGGCAATTGTAGTAAGCGGTGCAGAGAGTGCGGACAAAAATCTGAATTTTGATGCAGAGATGTATCCGTATAAGGCTTTTGACAATGTAGGCAAGCGTGATGCGTCTGTAAAAGAAGTTTTCGGCTCTGTATATGGCGGAGAGGGAATTACCTTTGATAAAAACGGACTCTTTTCTGATAATATAACCCAGTCGGAGTATAACTATGGTGCATATACCGTAACTGATGGCGTAATTAATATGACATACTCAAATGACAAAAATAAATCTGCGGAAATTATCTCGTACAAAGGCAATGTTCCGAGCGAAATAAAGATTGATTATGTCGGATATGATGTTTATTTTAAAATTGGAAGTGCAAATTAATGAGCAAAAGCAAAAAGAATAAAAAAAGAAACAAAGTAAATCATACCGATAATAAAAATAAATTTAACCGTAAAAAGGCAATTACAGTCACTGTTGTTCTGCTTGTAATTGTCGTAGCGGTAGTAGCTTTGATTTTTACAATGCATAATAAAGCGAAGGATATTGTCGGTACAGATTGGGTATCATCGAGTGCTGTAAATGCAAGCGGCGATGAAGTGGAAATGGCAGAGGTTTATAATACAAACTATACTTCGTATCAAGGCTCGCTTTCATTTAAGGATGACGGTACTTTTTCGCTTTGGCTCACACCCGGCACATCAGAGGACGGTACGCACTCCGGAAAGTATACTGTAAACGGCGATACAATTACCGCCGCTTTTGATGACGGAGAAACTACAACAAGTTTTTATATTCACCGTAACGGTGATAAAATTGAATCAATTTCATTGAATTATGAAGATTACGAAGTTTATTTCACTTTAAATAATTAATATCAAAGCAACAGGCTGTCGCACTTTTATAGCGGACAGCCTGTTTTTTATATGTTTTGGAGTATGCACCACCGTACTGCGTAATAATGATTTTAGCAAGTTTTGCATTGGTTTGTTTGATGTTTACGGGATACTGCAATTTTTTTTCATATACAAACATTACAAATCCTCCTCGTTATCCCACGGCCAAGGATTTTTAACCCACTGCCATTTATTAGCTGTATTTGCCTCTTTGCGTAAAGGTCCGTATTTTTCTTCGTATTCTTCAATCAAGGGCAAAAGTTTTTCTTTACATTCTTTTATCTGCGAGAGTACCTGTTGGTCGTATGGGTGAGTGTCAAGAAAAATCTGTAAATCAAGAATTGAGAATTGATATGTTGATATTTTCTTTAAAAGAATTTCTCTCTCAGTCATTTTTTACACCACCGCATTTATTACCGTAAAAAGGCTTGTTCAATTCCGGAAAAACTGTGCCTGCGTCAAGCGCCTGAACAGGGGAGTAGGTTTTTGGATTACTTTCCTGAAACGGAACATATGCCATTGCCGGAGGTGTTTTTTCAGGAAATTTTGATGTTGCGTATCTTGAAATTACTGTATTGATAATGTCCACATAAATTTCTCCTTTCCGAGCTTGTTTACTCAATAACATATTATGCACTTGTATAAAATTAGTACCAAACTGCTTTTACGGGAATACTTTTTATGGCAAAAACTTGAATTGTCAGTGAAATTTTGATAAAGTATATAGGGAAGTTTTGTGTACGAAAGGATGATTTTATGAGCTGTGTTTATTTTGTAAGACACGGTGAAACCGTATGGAATGTTGAAAATAAAATTTGCGGTTCTACGGATATTGACTTAACGCAAAAGGGTCATGAACAGGCTATAGAAACAGGTAAAAAGATTTTAAACGATAACATAAAGGCAGATAAAATCCTTTATTCTCCGCTTATCAGAGCTAAAAAAACGGCAATGCATATTTCAGAAATAACAGGTATTCCTGCTTTTGAAGAGCCAAGACTTACAGAACAGAATTTCGGAAAATTTGAGGGAACTCCAAGAAACGGTGATGAGTTCAGAATTGCCAAAGGCGAGTTCATTTGCCGATACAGCGGCGGCGAATCTATGTTGCACCTTGCGCAAAGAATTTATAATCTGCTTGATGATGTAAAAGCGAGCGGTGAAACCTGTATTCTTGTTGCGCACAACGGAATATCAAGGGTGATTAATTCATATTTCTATGAAATGACTAACACTGAATATGCAAATTTCGGAGTTAAGAACTGTGCTGTTTTAAAATATGAATTTGAATGATTTGTGGAGGCAAATTTAATTGGATAGGGTAAAGAAAAAAGAATTGGATTTCGGCAATGATAAAATATTCAGTATATTGTTAAGACTTGCACCCCCTGTTATGCTTGCCCAACTTATACAGGCATTGTACAATATAATAGACAGCTTTTTTATAGGTAATTATTCAGAATCGGGACTTACGGCGCTGTCAATAATTTATCCGATACAGTTGTTGATGATTGCGCTTGCGGTCGGTACGGGCGTTGGTATAAATACTCTCATGGCGCATTTTCTCGGTGTTGACAACAAGGAAAAAAGTGATGAAACCGCAGGCGTAGGAAATTTCCTTGCGTTTGCAATGTGGTTTGTTTTTGCTCTTATATGTTGGTTTATAATGCCGTTTTATGCACAAATATCAACAAATTCACAGGAAATTATAGATGAAGTAATTGTGTACGGCAGAATAGTTTGTGTATTTAGCTTTGGTTTGTTTTTTGAAAGCATTTGGACAAAAGTTATGCAGGCGACGGGAAATATGAAAATACCTATGATTGCTCAAATTGCGGGTGCTTTTGTTAATATTGCTCTTGACCCATTGTTAATTTTCGGTATCGGATTTTTCCCCGAATTGGGCATTGCCGGTGCAGCTATCGCTACAGTAGTAGGACAGATTGCGGCGGCTTTAATTGTAATGAAAAAAGGCTGCAAAAGATCGCCGAAAATATCCAAATACAAAGAATACATAAAGAGAATTTACCACTTAGGTTTTCCGAATATTCTTATGCAGTCTGCATACACATTGTATATATTCGGATTAAATCTAATATTAAAGGGATTTTCCGATCAGGCAGTCACCGCTTTGGGTTTATATTATAAATGGCAGACAATATTTTTTATTCCTCTCGGTGCAATGCAGACCTGTATAGTGCCTGTTATCAGTTTTAATTACAGTGCAGGAAACAGAGAAAGATGCGGAAAAACTCTAAAAGATTCGGTTATACTTGGAATGGTACTTATGCTTATCGGTGTACTGTGCTTTGAAATAATGCCCGATGTACTTATGGGTACATTCTCAAAGGACAGCGAGGTAATCAGAATAGGCTCATATGCGTTAAGGGTAATTGCCGTTTCTTTTATACCAATGGTTACATCACTGATTTTTCCTGTATTTTTTCAGGCAATCGGTTCGGCTTTTAAAAGCTCCGCACTTACAATTCTGAGAACAATTGTGCTTTTTGTACCGCTTGGTTGGGTGCTTGCACATTTTGGACTTGAAAGTTTTTGGTTTACATTCCCGATAACAGAAGTTATTACAACCGCAGTAGGTTTTATTATGTACAGGAAAAGCAGATTTGGCAGAAGGTTAAGTAACGGATATACGATATAATGCTTACAAATTATACAAATTGCCCTGTAATGTTATTGACAAATTTCGCATAATGTGGTATTATAATAAAAATATAATCTTACAAGGAGTATGATTTTCTATGAAAAGAATTAAGACTATTGAAACTCGTGACCTTAAGAAGAGCGTTAAAACAGGCGGTTGCGGTGAGTGTCAGACATCTTGTCAGTCAGCTTGCAAAACATCTTGCGGCGTTGCTAACCAGCAGTGTGAGAAGTGCCTCAGCGAGAAATAATTTAGCTGTGCAAATTTTGCATTAAAAAGGATTTTCAGCCGTTTCACCTTTTGGAGAACGGCTTTCCTTTTGTCTATAAAAAGGATTTGGAGAAAATATATGATACACCAGTATAAGTTAAACGGATATAACATAGTGCTTGATGTTTTCAGCGGCAGTGTTCACTGCGTAGATGACCTTGCTTATGATGTTATTGAAATGTACGAAAATTCCGATAAAGATAATATTATCAAGGCTATGCTTGAAAAGTACAAAGATAACCCTGAAATTACAGCAGAAGAAATTTCGGATTGCTATGATGATGTTACAGAATTAAAGGATAACGGCAAGCTCTTTACTGCTGATAAATATGAGGACCTTGCATTTGATTTTAAAAAGAGAAACACTGTTATTAAGGCTTTGTGCCTACATATTGCTCATACCTGTAATCTTAATTGCGAATACTGCTTTGCAAGTCAGGGTAAGTACCACGGTGACAGAGCTTTAATGAGTTTTGAAGTAGGCAAGAGAGCTATTGATTTTCTTATTGAAAATTCAGGCAGCAGAGTAAACCTTGAAGTTGACTTTTTCGGCGGCGAACCGCTTATGAACTTTGATGTGGTTAAGCAGATTGTCGCTTACGCAAGAAGTATTGAAAAGGAAAAGAACAAGAATTTCCGTTTTACTCTCACAACAAACGGTATGCTTGTTGACGATGATGTAATTGAATTTGCAAATAAAGAATGTCATAATGTTGTACTTAGCCTTGACGGCAGAAAAGAAGTACATGACCACCTTAGAAAAACCGTAAGCGGCAAGGGCAGTTACGATATTATTGTACCAAAGTTCCAGGAATTTGTTAAAAAGCGTGGTAACAAAGGTTATTATGTGCGTGGTACTTATACACATAACAATACTGATTTTACAAATGATATTTTCCATATGGCAGACCTTGGCTTTACAGAGCTTTCAATGGAGCCTGTTGTTTGCTCACCGGAAGACCCGTATGCGCTTACATACGATGATTTACCTGTTCTTTTTGAGCAGTACGAGATACTTGCAAAGGAAATGCTTAAGCGTGAAAAAGAGGGCAGACCGCTTACTTTCTATCACTATATGATTGACCTTACGGGCGGACCTTGTATTTACAAGAGAATTTCGGGCTGCGGTTCGGGTACAGAGTATATGGCAGTTACACCGTGGGGTGAGTTATATCCTTGTCATCAGTTCGTAGGCGACCCTAAATATAGTCTTGGAAACATTTATGAAGGTGTTACAAATACTGCTATTCAGGACGAGTTTAAACTTTGCAATGCGTACGCAAGACCGAATTGTAAAGATTGTTGGGCAAAACTTTATTGCAGCGGCGGCTGTGCTGCAAACGCGTACCATGCTACAGGCTCAATTACAGGCATTTATGAATATGGCTGTGAGCTGTTTAAAAAGCGTATGGAATGTGCAATTATGATGAAAGTTGCCGAAGCAGAGCTTTAATACAATAATTTTAGCGGTATGGGTTTTCTCATACCGCTTTTTGGTGAGTGATTTTATAAATGAGTAAAATATTTACTTTTTTAAAAAAAGAGATTGTGCTTACTGTATCGTTTGTGCTTGCGATTATTTCAATGATTTTTGTAACGCCAAACGAAAAATATTTTGATTATATAGATTTCCGCACGCTTGGACTTTTGTTTTCTCTGATGACAGTAATGGCTGGGTTTAACAAAATGGGTGTATTCAAAGTGATTGCTGAATATCTGCTTAATAAAGTCAATACAATGCGAGGTGTTACGCTGTCGCTTGTACTGTTATGCTTTTTCAGTTCCATGATAATTACAAATGATGTTGCATTGATAACATTTGTGCCGTTTACAATAGTGCTGTTAAAACTTGCGGACAAGCAAAGCCGAGCAATATATGTTGTAACGCTTGAAACAATAGCCGCCAATCTTGGCAGTATGCTGACTCCGATAGGCAATCCGCAAAATTTGTACTTATTTTCGGCTTATAATATGAATATATCTGATTTCTTTAAGACGATTTTGCCGTATGCCTTGATTTCTCTTGTTATGCTTGTATGTTGTTCACTATTTTCAGGTAAATCTCCAATTGTATATAATGAAAATAGGGAAGAATTAAATTTTGATAAAAGACTTATAGCAATGTATATTGCATTGTTTGCAATTGCTCTATTAAGTGTTTTTCGAGTATTAAACTATCTTATACTCCTTGCTGTTGTAATTGTTTTTGTACTTATATTTGACCGCAAGGTGCTTTTTAAGGTAGATTACAGTTTTGCTGTTTACTTTCATATTTCTTTTTGTATTCATAGGTAATCTCGGTAATATAAGTCAAATTAACGGTTGGCTTTCGAGTGTAGTTAATGGCAATGAAGTGCCGGTTGGAGTGCTTGCAAGTCAGGTATTTTCAAATGTGCCTGCCACAATTTTACTTTCAGGTTTTACAAATAATGCTACAGATTTAATGATTGTTGTAAATATCGGAGGTCTTGGTACATTGATAGCATCAATGGCAAGCCTTATATCGTTTAAATTTATTCAGAAAGAAAATGTAAGTATCGCAAAATACTTTGGATTATTTACTTTATTCAATGTTTTGTTTTTGGCGGCAAATATAATTTTGTGGCTTGTGATTAAATGATTTTGTGTTCTGTTTTTTATGATTGATAACATTAAAAATTGTGGTTTAGCGGAATAAATTGGAAAAGCAATTATAAAAGTTTGGTCGACCTTTTCAAAGGTCGTGGGTGTGGGCAAAGCCCACAAATACTTTCCGTTTATGCAAT